>ENA-OPZM01000006-OPZM01000006.1-human-gut-metagenome-genome-assembly--contig:-NODE-6-length-84094-cov-11.524909_pt1 | contig 84094 bp, 92 predicted proteins | sample MGYA00242478_ERZ504493 | MGnify/ENA primary metagenome ERZ504493 (study PRJEB26092, sample SAMD00036227) | human gut metagenome | host: Homo sapiens | study: EMG produced TPA metagenomics assembly of... | reverse complement strand
TTCGGGTGTAGGCACGATGGCAGACGTGCAGGTGTTGTTGCATCCCACGGAGATGGCCACCCAGCTTGACACCTTCGACGCGCGGTCGGTGGGCAGCTGGCTTGGAAAGTAGTTGAGTTCCTCTTTGACCTTGACCTGCGCATGGCCTTCGATGCGCGCCTGGTCAAGCAGCTGAGGCAGGGAACCAATGTTCTTGGTACCGAACACGGCATCGACCCAAGGGGCCTTTTTTGCGATCTTCTCACGGTCGAGCTGTGCCATGCATCCGCCGACTGCGATCTGCAGGTTCGGACGCTGGCGCTTCAGTTCGGCCCACAGGCCGATGGTGCCGTACATGCGTTCCGCCGCGTTTTCCCGCACCGCGCATGTGTTCATGACGATGAGGTCCACGTCATGATCGAGGTATTGTTCTTCGGTGGCGGGCACATAGCCATCCGCTTCGAGCACACCCGCGATGCGTTCGGAATCGTGCACGTTCATCTGGCATCCGAGGGTGTGTACGTAGAACACGCCCTTGCCTCGCGTGGCGGTGTCTTCTGTGGCAGGTTCCGCAAGTTTCGAGGCGCGCTCCGCCTCGGTCATCATGTCTTCGTTCATAGCATTCCATGCTATCGGCAGGGATTCCCATCACGCGCCGTATGCACCTTAATGCAGCGTGGCATGCGGTGGAATTGGAGGGATGACGGCGCTTTCAGCGCTTTTTCAGTTTTGCCGCGCTCCTTTTGGGTACACTATGGAACCGTGATACTTGATAGACAGAGCCGCATCAATACCAGTGAACTGCAAGCACGGCTGAAGTCGGTGACTTTCGACGATGGTCCGTTGCCTTCCGATCAGATTACCGAGTTCATTGATCAAATGCAGGTGTATGAGGGCGCGATGTATGAGATCAGCACCAAACTGGAGATTCTCGATTCCGAGTTCCAGGTGCGTTTCTCCCATAATCCCATCCATCACATGGAACGCAGGTTGAAGTCCATCAATTCCATTCTCGGCAAGTTGAGGCGCAAGGATCTGCCGTTGACGGTGGAGTCGGTCAAGGACAATCTGTTTGACGTGGCAGGCATTCGCGTGATCTGCAATTATCGCGATGACGTGTATTCGGTGTCGAATTATCTGTCCGCGCAGAACGATATTCAGGTGTTGCGTGTGAAGGATTATATTAAGAATCCGAAGCAGAATGGATATCGTTCGCTGCATGTGATTTATGCGGTTCCCGTTTTTCTATCTTCCGGACCGCATTACACGCCTGTGGAGGTGCAGTTCCGCACCATCGCCATGGATTATTGGGCGAGTTTGGAGCATGCGCTGCGTTATAAGACGGATTTGCCTGACGCGAAGCTGTCGGAGCATTCGCAGACGTTGCTTGATTGCGCGAGAAGTCTGCAGAATGTCGAAGCGCAGATGCAGAACATTCATCGCGATATCAATGGCGCGCCGCAGGTTGGCGAGGCCCCTAAGGCCGCTGACGTCTGCCGGTTTGCGTTTGGCCGCATGCAGGAGCTGGTCGATGGGCAGCTGGGCGAGTATGGTGCCCGCGAAAATGAGCGCGCAGCGAGGTAGGCTCGAGTGGTCATGATTTCGCCCAGCAGAAGCGCCCCTCCGACTGCGGAGAAGAACGATTCGAGCGACATGATCACGGACGCTCTGGTCGGGGGCACAAGTTGTTGGCCTATGACCTGAAGCGTATAGCTACGCCAGCGGAGCAGACGCCCGCGTAGACGATGGCGATCCAGCTTTGCGCGGCACCGGCCCAGTCGATGGATCCTTCGATGATAGAGCCAATCCAGCTGATGATCGCGGTGGTGGTGATCTGCCCGAATGAAAGCAGGATGGGGTCCATGTCTCGTCCAAAGGTGTCTATGACGAGGATGTGCCGGCGAAGAGGACTGCGGTGAACAGCAGCACCATGTCCGCCAGGGTGATGGATCCGAATCCGTCGGTGACGCACAGCAGGTAGAAGCCGATAACGGAGATGGCGACGCTGATGATGACGCTGAGGTGCACTCGTCGACGCAATATGATGAAGGCCAGCAGTGGCGTCATGACGATGTATAGAGCGGTGATGAAGCCGGACCGTCCCGCCGATCCGGAGTAAAGGATGCCGTATTGTTGGACGGTGCTTGCGGTGAAAAGCACGATTCCGCAGATGATGCTGACCACGATGGGATTGCCGGCCCATTTCGGCATGGCGACGATTGCGCCGTTACCGAGGGTGATGGACGGTTTTCCCTGGGTTTCACGGCGTTTACGCTCTTGTTCCGCTATGGTGCTGCGGCGAAACCAAAGCAACGGTATCAGAGAAATGGATCCGAGGGTGAATCGGGTGGCTCCGAAGAACAGCGGTGTTGTGGAGTCCATGCCTTGCACTTGCGACACGAATGCGAATCCCCAAATGAGGGCCGCCAGTACGAGGCATGCCATGCCGCCAATCTCTTTTCTCTGCATGAGCACCCACCGTAAAGCATGTCTTTGACCAACGGATAAAGCCTGGCCACATTCTGGTCAGGCTTTATCCGTTACGTTGACCGAGGAGCAATGCCAATAATGTCCCATCAAAGGCTGAAAGCCAAATGACGCGTGCGTCCCCAAAACGCACCGAAGGAAGGCGCACGAAGGTACGCCGACTGAGGAGCAATGCCGGGGATGCTCCGTCATTTGGATTTCAGTCGCGATTGCCGAGGAGTTGGAGAATATACATGAACATGTTCACGAAATCCAAATACAGATTCAGTGCGCAAAGGATGGAAACCTTCTTGACCATTTCGGGGCCTTGGGCGGAATACTGTTCAAGCATGGCGCGGGTGGCTTGGGCGTCGTAGACGGTCATGCCGGCGAAGAGCAGAAGTCCGATGGCAGAGACGATCATGAGGGTGGTGTTGCCGGGGGCGAAGATCATGAGAATCACTTCGGCGATGATAAGCACGATGAGGCCGACGAAAAGGATGGGGCCGGCCTTGAGCATGTTGATCTTGGTGGTGCGTCCGAACATGGTGAGCGCGAAGAAGAAGCCGGCGCACAATGCGAGGGAAATGCCGATGGTGCCAAGATCGTAGGCCATGAAGATGGTGCTGAGGGTGAAGCCCATGAGCGCCGCATACACGTAGAACATGACGTATGCGGTGGAGACCTTCATTGTATGGATGCGCGCGCCAAGGTAGATGGCAAGCACGATTTCAATGACGGCGGGGGCGAAGATGCCGATGATGCCCGTGGTTTGGATGAGTGCCAGGTACGCGCCGCTCATTTGGGTGATGATGGCGACCACGGCAGTGACGATCAAACCAAGGGTCATGTGCGTGTATGCGCTGTTGACGGAACTGCGTTCGGCCTGCTCGTAGGAATAGGTGGCCTGCACGTTGACTGCGGCGGTACCGTTGGGCGCATAGGCGTACTGTGGCTGCGCATTGTACTGGTTGTACTGTTGGTTGTACTGGTATTGATTGTTGAAGCCGTTATTCTGGGCGTTGTTACCCTGGGGCTGCTGACCGAATGCCATAATCGCTCCTTTTTGCTCGATTGCGCATCACGATACGGCATTTTCCTGACGATTTCATGAATATTGGCTTAATCTCATGATTTCTTCAAAGCCCGCATAGGTTTCGCGTTCGACACGGGGAGTGTGCCGGACGCGAAAGACTGGGACATGCCATGTCAGATGGCGAACTTGTACGTCACTTTGGCGGTGTCGCTGAAATCGAGAAGGTTCGTCACGTCGACGGTGATTTCGGAATCGTCTTTAAGCACATATCCGAGGGTTACCGTGCCGGTTGCTCCTGGCTGCAGTTCAGACAGATAGGAGCCGGAATCGTAGCCTTCCGGATTGTCCAAGTACATGGCGGTGTCGAGTTCCTGACCGTTTTGGAACACTTTCGGATTAGCCAGCACGGCGAAGGAGTTGTTCTTATCGGTATTGTTGGTCCACTCGTAGGTGACGAGCACGGTCGGCTGATTGTTGTAGTCGTTGCCGGAACGCACTGCGGATACGATTTTGACGTGCATATCGGTGAGATCGCCTTCCATGTCTTGCTCGCCTTTCGCCTTGGTGTCGGTTTTGGTGGAATCATCGGTTTTGGCGTCCTTATCGGCGTCCGCCGACGAGGATTGCGACGTGCTTGTGCCCGTGATGTCGTCAAGCGCCTTGCTGGCGGCCGATTGCATGGCCAAGGTGATGACGATGGCCAACACCGACAGCACCGCCGCGACTATGGACAGGGCTTTGCCACGCTTTTTGCCTCGGAACGTGCCCACGATGGCCACGATCGCCAATACCGCGCCGACGAGTCCGAAGATCGCCGCGATGTTGTTGATGATTGGAATGAAGCTCAGCACCAAGCCGAGCGCGCCGAACACCACTCCCACGATGCCACATACCGTCGTGCCTTGCGGAGCCGGGGACGGCATGATCGGCGCGGGTCTCATACCGTTCGGCGCTGCCGGGCCGCCGTTGGGAATCGGAGCATTGTTGAACTCACTCATGATCTTTTTCTTTCTTCTCGAAGTGGTCGGAACACTTTCGAGCCTACGGGATCGGCTTCGTTCCCGGTATTGGACGAAAGTCCATTCCTGCCTGCACTTTGGGGCGCGCGGCTTGCGCCATCATGCCCGATAGCTCAATGGCATGTTTCCATGAGTATGCCGATAATGGGAGTCATGAGCGTGATCACAAACCCTTCCACCGCCGAAGTGCCAGTGCGCACCAGAATCTGGTGCACGGTGCCGATGGTGGTGTGCGCGAGTTTCGCCTGTCTGGCGCAGGTGTCTTTCGCATCCCAACAGTATGCGCAGGATAGTGCCCCCTACTTGTGGATGATCGCGTGCGTGCTCGTTGCGATCCCTTCGGGTTTGATTCTTCTGGCTCGCAACAGTTACCCGCAAGCCGTGTTCTGGACCGCATGCTACTGGTGGTGGCGCTCCCCTACGATTCGCTGATCGCGCTTATGGCGTTGACTTCTCTGCTTGCGCGGAGACAGGGAACCAAAGTGACGCTTCGATCAGTGCTTGCCGCGGCGACAACGACGATCTGGTCCCAGGTGCGAGACGCTTTGCATCCTGCCGAGGCTTCGATCTGGCATGCGATCTTCTCCAAACCATATACCGGAGTTCGGTATGGCAATACCATGGTGATGCTTGTCGACGAAAGAACGATCATCGCGAGCGCCGTTGTGGTTGCCCTGATTGCGGTGGCGATCGCCACATTGGCCGGATTGCATATTCGCTCGCGCGCCCTTGCGCGCGTGGCCGAAGCGAAGGCTCAGTCGGCCAACGAGCAGGTGAGCAGGTTGCGGACCACGCTTGACAATCAGCAGCTTGCCGATGCGATAGCCGCGGAAGCGCATGATACGTTGGCTCATTCGCTGTCGTTGCTTGCATTGAATGCGAGCGCTTTGCAGGCCGAGTCTAGGAAATTGAAGGCTGAGGCCGAGCAGTTGGGCAATGCCAATGTGGCTGGTATGGCTGGAAAGATCGCCGGCACTACCGAGGATATTCGCAGGCAGGCCTCCGGCGCGTTGGATGAGGCGCATAGTGTGATTGACATGCTTCGTCATCCGGAGGATGCTCGCCTGCAGTTGGCTGCGAATGATGCCGAAGCGTCGTTGACCCGTGACTCATTGCTGCAGTTGATTGGCGACGCCCGTGCCGCGAATATGCGGATTGATACGTGGATCGACGTTCAACAGCTGAGGCAGTTAGATGAGTCCATCGGCGTGATTGCGTATCACGTGGTACAGGAGGGATTGACCAATGTGCGCAGGCATGCGCCTGGCGCTCCGGTGTCGTTGCAGGTCGATGCGAACCCCCCGCAAGGGTGCATGTGCACGTCAGCAATCCGACGATGCCGCAATCCCCCTCGCATATGGCAGACACCAGGAAGGGGGCCGGTCTTCCTGGTTTGGCCAAACGCATACAGCAGGCTGGCGGAACATGCCAATACGGTTTTGACCAACATAACGTCTTCCACCTTGATGTACGACTACCATGGGTTGGGTGAGCACCGAACGCAACCATGACGAGCAGCCGATCACCGTCGGCGTGATTGATGATGATCCGATGATCTGCCAGATGATGCGTCTGATTTTGGAGGATTATTCCTCCGGACGCATCAGCGTTGCCTTCGCCTGCACCAACGCAGCAGACGCCATCGAACATGCGTCGCACAATCCTCCTGATGTCGTGCTGGCTGATATCGCCATGCCCGGCATGGATGGCATTGAAGCCACTCGTCAGCTCCGCATGCTTCCCGATCCTCCGCATGTGCTTATTCTGACGTCGCTGAGTCCAAACAACACGGTGAACGCGCCATCGAAGCGGGCGCGGAAGGATTCGTATCGAAAACGGACGCTCCGGAAGATATCATCCGCCGTGTGGCCGACGTGTGCGAAGGGGAGCCACAGTTCAATCCGGCAAGTCAACGGCAGCTCATCGGCGATTTGCATCAGCACCAGCCTCAGTCGCGGCGCGATGAGGCCCGTGCCATGCTCGACGCCTTGCCGGAACGCGAACGCGAAGCGGTGATTCTCGCGGCCGAGGGCTTCACCAATGCGGAAATCAGCGAGAAAATGTTCATTTCAGAACGCACGGTCAAAGCGCATATTTCATCCGCCGCAGATAAACTCTGCATGGGCCGCGTGCAGATGGCCCGTTTGGTAGAACGAGCCGACCTGCCGCCACGACTATGACATCATACACTCGTACACTTGAACACAGAGCAACGCAATGAGGGGAACGCCATGTCAATCAGTGCAACGGAAAAGCCTTTAGGCAAAATCTTCACTTCGGATTACCGGTTCGTAATCCCATCATTCCAACGCGCATATACTTGGCAAACGGAAAACATCGCGCAACTGGTCACCGATCTGCAGGACGCATGCCACGCCCCAGACACGCCGTATTTCCTTGGATCGCTGATCCTCGTCCATGATGGACAAACCAAATACCAAGTCATCGATGGACAGCAACGCCTCATCTCACTTTCCATCATCATTTCCGTGCTCCGCGATCTGGAAGACGACCCCGAACTCGTGGAAAGCCTCAACGACCTCATCGTCGAGCCAGGAGACAAACTACGCGGCATCAAAGCCGAACCACGTCTCAAACTCCGCGAACGCGACACCAACTTCTTCCGCATGTACGTGCAGGAAGGCGATCTGGAGGACTGTTCGATCTGCGCGACAACGATATCGAATCGCACGCGCAACGCAACATCGCCATCAACACCAGACAAGTGTTCGACGAACTCGCGAAAATGCCCACACAAGACCGCCGCGCATTCGCATCATACCTCGTCAACGAAGTCACCCTCGTCATCGTAACCACCGACGATCTCGCCGGCGCACACCGTATTTTCGACGTCATGAACATGCGCGGAGTTCCCCTCACCGCATCCGACGTGTTCAAAGCAAGAACCATCGCCGAAATCTCCCCCGCCGCACGCAACGCCTACGCTTCACGCTGGGACGACATCATGGATCCACTCGGCGACGACGCACAGACGCTCGAAGAATTCTTCAGCGACATCCATCTCATCATCTCGCACAAAGCCGTCTGCACACAACTACTTGAGGAATTCCGCAAGGACGTGCTCAAACCATTCGTCAAAAAGCAGAACGTCATCTCCTTCATCGACGACCTGCTCGCACCCTACGCCAACGCATGGCGCATCATCGAACACCCGACCGACGCCAACCTGCCAGACGATATCATTGGCCAACTCGTATCCCTCAACGACTACCAAACCACCGACTGGAAACCAGTAGCCATGTGGGCGCTCGTCAACTCCATACGCAACCTCGGCAATCCCGACACACGCATATTCTCCACGCCGGGCACACACACTGCCGCAGCCTCGCGCACGTCGAACAAAAACCTCGAGGAACCTCAACTCCACGACCTTGAACGACTTCACGACGTACTCGCGGCCCTAGAACGCGTAACCGGCGTGGACAGTCTCAACAGGCAAACCCCGCTCAACCGACGCACACGCGCAGCCAGCACCATTCGCGACCTCGATAAAAACCACACCATCCAACAAATCCGAGGATTACTCATCACCGACGAAGACCGCCGCAACGCGCTCGCGCATCTGCGTGGCGACCTGCAGACCAGTCCCGCCATGAAGAAACTGCTTCTGGTTCGGGCCAACGAGCAGCGGGCCGGGCATCGTATCACCCGACCACGCAGCCTCAACGCGCTGCCGATCATGCCGGAACAGGTCGCCTCCGACTCATCGTTTGCATCATGGTCTGAGGCGACACGCGACCATTGGGTCAACCGCATCGGCAATCTTGCGCTCAGTCAGGCTAATGACAAGCAGATCGCGGGATTGGCATCCTATACGGACCGTCGTGACCGTATGCTGCTGTCGGCGAGTTCCAAACGCTTCCCGCTCACCGCCGAGCTTGCCGACATTGCGGACTGTACGCCACAAACCTTGCAATACCGCCAGGATGAAACCATTCGTCTGATCGCCGATTATTGGAATATCCGTTACGATGCCGAGCGCAATGACCTATCCACGCTCAGTGAGGAGTCGTTGCGAGTCACGGACACGTCCACCTCCCCAACATCCAAACGCGTGTCCATCGCGCAGGTGCTCGCCGCTGGTCTGCTCATTCCCGGTGAGACGCTGGTATGGGACCGACCGCGCAAGGGCGAACGTTGGGTGGCTACCGTCACCGCCGAAGGCAAGCTTCGACTGGATGACGGCAGCGAGTACTCCACACCAACCGCAGCGGCCCGTGCCGTCGGTGGCGGTTCGGCGGGATTGACCGTGTGGAAGCGCACGTCGAACGGTCAGAAGCTTAGCGACGTGTGGAAGGCCTATCGCCTACGCAAGCGCTGAAAACGCTGTTCGCTTTGATGAGTTTGCCGTTTATCGACGGTTTCCTATTGGCATGCGAGCCATTCGACTGCAAGTTTCGTACGATTCGTAACGTTCGTTTTCGCGAGAATATCGCTGATACGATTGCGAACCGTGCCTTCGCTTAAAAACAGTTTCGCAGCGATCTCACGATTGTCGTACCCCTCGGCGACCAGTTGCATCACGTCCCGCTCGCGCTCAGTGAGATTCGCGAAACGACCGGAAAAACGATTTTCCCCGTTATCGCCAGCTTGCGAAACGTGACGCTGCGTCTGACTCGCTTTATTGACATGCAGTTTCCGCAACACCTGCGCTCCCATAACCACCTGTCCGGCCATCACCGACTGCACTGCGGGAATCACCGATGAGACATCCTGTTTGATCAGATAGCCTTTGGTGCCGATTTCCAACGCCTCGGCGATGTACGATTCGTCCGCGAATGTGGTAAGTATCAGGATTTTCGCATTCGGATGGGCGTCGATGATCTTTCGCGACGCGGCAAGACCGTCCATAACCGGCATTTGCACGTCGATCAGCAGCACGTCCGGATTATCTTCTTCATACTGACCTACCGCGGTTTCGCCATCATAGGCCGTCCATGCAATATCGGCCGTGCCTGTCGCTTTGAGAATCGTGGACAGCGACGAGCATACGATTGGATCATCATCGACGATTGCGACTCGCATCATACGTTCTCCTTCGTTGTTGCGGACGCTGCCGCATCATCGTCCGTTTTGGGAATGGACACGAACACCCGCCACCCTCATGATACGGGCCGCACACCGCGGTACCGCCGAGCGCCCGCGCACGCTCCTCGATATCCGCCAATCCAATGCCCGAAGCATCACGCATCGTCGCCGTACGCGCGGCATCATGGAACTGACGAAAACGAGCGGAAGACTCCCCCATCATACCGTTGATGTTTCCTTGGGAGCCATCGTTCCACAGGCGCCATCATCCTGTATGCGCAGCTGCCATAACGCAGGAAAATCACGCAAGGTGATATCGACATTGCGCGCCATGCTATGGCGAATCGTATTGTTCAACGCCTCGCGAATCGTCGTGGCGAAACAGCGTGACACCGCGGCCGGAGCCGCATCGATGCCGTTGCTCAAGGTGACGTTCACTGTACTGGAATCGTCCAAACCATGCGCGGATGCCTCAATCTGCGCCACGAAATCCGTGCCTTCGTCTTTCAGATCATGCACCGCGCCCCGCACCAATGTCATCGCCTCGCCCACCGTGTCGTGAATCTGCGCGAACCCTTGAGCCGCCTGCTCCTGACCAGAAACCTGAGCCACCACTTGGGCCGCTTCGGACTGCATGATGGCCCGGGTAAGCATATGGCCGACATTGTCATGAATCTCGCGCGCTATGCGTGTACGCTCCGCGAGCGTGGCCACACGAACCGACGCGGCGCGATCTTCCTCGCTTTCCGCCAATTGCGAGCGCAGCCGGCGGATCTGGTCACGTTTGGAATCCTGAAGCCGCCTGTTCTGCCGGGTGAGCGTGACATTGCGCGCGCACAACAGGCCAACCATGAATCCCAACACTACATGCAATGCCAGCAGTACGGCGATGAGTGCAGCTCCCATATCATCCGCATGCGCGCCTGCATTACGGCAACGGACCAAGGTCGCCACTACGGGAATGATCCACACCCATCGTGCGATGACCGTCGTGATTTGCATCGCATCGTATTGCGGCATGTTCGGCAATTGCGAACGCAAGCCGGCATGGTTCCGTCCCGCACGGTGTTGTTCGACGTTCTGTGATACGGCGGGCAGCATGGCCGCGTTGTATGCGGCGACCGGCATCATCGCGCACCATGATGGCGTGAAGCATGCGCCACAATCCAACATCAACAGTATGGCGATGGTCCATGCCGACGAGCGCGCGTATTCCCCCACCGCGGCACAGCATATGGCCAGCAACGCGCCGCATACCAGTTCAGCCGATACGTCTCCGACGATATACAGGTTTGCGATCAGCCCGAACGTGAGAATATGGCCTGAAGCATAATCGCCGCATGCTTCCTCCATCGTCGCCGCTTCTTGTGGTTATGTCTTCCCAGCGTAGTGTACGTTGCCACCGTTGCGGGCCATCTTTGCCACGAAGGTGACATTTGTCATCTTCCATATGGCTGTGTTGCGCCAGGTTTATGACCTCAGACACCATGTCGTCGCCGTTTGGTCGGAGACAATGGAATCACTATCGTAAACGGCGGTTATCGCTGTTGGAACATGTGAGGTAAGGAGAGCCGATGAGCGAGCGTATGGAAAGGCAAACAGGTGAGAGCTCCAGCAGCGCGGTCAAGGTGTCGAAGCTGGTCAAACGGTATGGGGATATGCTGGCGCTTGACTATTTCGATCTTGACGTGCATCAAGGTGAGATTTTCGGTTTGCTTGGACCGAACGGTTCCGGCAAGACCACGGCGATTAACTGCATTCTCGCATTGTTGACGTTCGATGAGGCACGGTACGTGTGTTTGACGAACCGATTGGCCCGACCAGTTATGCGCTGAAACGCCGCATCGGCATCGTACCGCAGAATGTGGCTGTGTTCAATGAATTGACGGTTGAGGAGAATATCGATTATTTCTGCTCGCTGTATGTGCCTGACAGGGCACGCCGTCATGCGCTGGTTGAGGATGCGCTGGATTTTGCGGGCTTGCGCGATTACCGCAGGTTCCGTCCGTCGAAATTGTCGGGAGGTTTGCTTCGTCGATTGAACATCGCATGCGGTGTGGCGCATAAGCCGGATCTGATTTTCTTCGATGAGCCGACCGTCGCCGTCGATCCGCAAAGCCGCAATGCGATTCTGGAGGGCATTCAGCGTCTTAACCACGAAGGCGCGACGGTGATTTACACGAGCATTACATGGAGGAGGTCGAGCAGATCTGCGACCGCATTCTCATCATGGATCATGGCAGGCATTTGGCCTTGGGCACCGCCGACGAGTTGAAGGCGATGATCGACACCGGCGAACGCATCAGTGTGGAAACCGACGATCTGGGTGGCTTGCATCATGAGGCGGGAACGCAGCAGGCATTGGAACAGTTACGTGCGCTGCCATGTGTGATGAGCGCCGATTATGACGGTCATGAGTTGACGGTACGTTGCCGTAGGGGCGATCACAATCTTCTTGACGTGTTGACGTTGCTGAAATCCAATGGCACGAATATCGGGCATCTTTCCTCCCGGCAGCCGACGCTGAACGATGTGTTCCTTGAACTGACCGGCACGGCGTTGCGTGACTGACGGAATCATGGTTCGAAAGGTTTGACATTATGTTGCAGACATTGCTGGTCAATCTGAAATTGCATTTCAGGGAGAAAGCGCAGCTGTTCTGGCTGTTTGCCTTTCCCATCATTCTGGCGACCATGTTCAATGGCATGTTCGGCAATATCGCGGAAAGTTACGCATTGCACACGGTTGACGTCGTCGTGGTTAATAACGACGATTGGCGCGCCTCTCCGGGCGCGCAGATGCTGGTCGACGGCATTTCGTCCGATACTGGCGCGACCGGTGCCGATGGCGATCATGCGAAGGTCGATGATGACGGTGACGCCATGCCGAAACTCATCACCGTCACGGAAGCCGCATCTATGGAAGCCGCGGATCGAGCGCTGCTTGACGCCAAGGCGCAGGGCAGACTGTCCGTCGACGGTAGTGGGAAACTGCAGCTGGCCATTTCCCAAGCCACGCAAACATCCGCCACGGATGTGATGGCGTCGAGCAGTGGTCTGGATATTTCCCTGACGGTGTTGGGCAATATCGTGGACTTGTACAATCGCAACACCGCCGTGGTGATCAATGCCGCGCAGCACAATCCGTCCGCGTTGTTGGATGACGCGTTCACCGGCAGCATCGGCTCGTCGAGTGGGTTCACGAAGGAAGTGCAGCTGACGAATTTCAAGCCAAGCGGCACCGCACGCTACTATTACGCGTTGCTCGGCATGGCCGCGATGATGGCCATGAGTTTCGCGGTGAACGCGGTATCGTTGGCCCAGGCAAACCTGTCGGCACTTGGCATTCGCCGTTCCGTCGCTCCCCTGCCGAAACTGCAACAGCTGCTGGCAGGTTTTCTTTCCAGTTGGATCTGCTCGTTCCTAAGTCTGACCGTGGCCATGCTGTACATTCGTTTCGGCTGCCAGATTTCTCTCGGCGGTCGTGAATGGGCCGGCTTGGGCGCGTGCTTGATGGCGTCATTCGCCACAAGCGCGTTCGGCACGTTGATCGGCGCAATACAGGGTGTTTCCACGAGTGCCAAGCAGGGATTGTGCACGGCCTTGGCATGCACGCTGTCGCTGTTTTCCGGTTTGTATGGCTCGTTCGCCATGGATTTAAGCGATCAGATAGCGCAGCATGCGCCCCTGTTGAGCATGTTGAATCCGGCGCAACAGATTACGAATCTGTTCTACGACATTCTGTATTACGACAGTTTCCGCCCGTTCTTTGCCACGGTGGGCGTATTGGCTGCGATGAGCTTGGTCTGTCTTGGTATGGCGACCGTTCTGTTGAGGAGGCAACGCTATGAACACTTGTAAAGCAGCACTGCGCATTCTCAAAGCGCGCAAATTGTATGTGATTATCTACTTGGTGCTGATCGGCACGATGATGTTTTCCATCAGCTGGCAGATCATGCGTGGCTCCACAGCTGCCGGAGCGACGACGTATGAGCCGGAATCCGCCCGTATTGCGGTAATCGACCGTGATGACGACGCCGAGCATGTGCTCAATCGTTGCGTTCCTACCTCGCTTTGGACGGTGAGATGGTCACCATTGATGACGATTCCATATCGTTGCAGCAGGCTGTCGCATCGAATTATGTTGATTTGATTGCGATTGTGCCACAAGGTTTCGCCGAGCGTTATCTGCAGTATGCGGATAACGCCACGGCTACGCAACCGACCATAGATACCGTCGTCAGTTATGCTTCCGGAGCCGGATCGCTCGCACAGCTGAAAGTCAACGAGTTTCTTTCGCTGACGCGTACCGCCTATCTCGGCATGCCGCAGGCACAGCGCACGCTCGACGCCGCCATGGCAACGACGTTGGATGCTGCCACCGCCGATATGAAACAGTCGCATATCGCCGTGGTGTCCTCGGACTCTGAAGACGACGGCACCACACCGCTCATCGGCGTTCGCGGGCACGCTCAAAACCGGCTTGTATCCACTGTTGCTGGTCATGCCGGTATGCACGTTCCTCGTGGTCAGCACATTCAACGACAACGAAATCCGCCGCAGGCTCTACTCGTCCCCCGCGCGTCTGGTGTCGTTGGAAGCGCAGCAAATGCTGACATGCGGGACGTTCGGTCTGCTGGTATGTGCTGCGTATACCGCGGTGACATTCCTGTTGATGGCGCTGGCCGGAGTGTCCTTTACCGGCCTGAATGCGTGAACGTAGGCTTGTCGTTCGTGTCGCTGATGGTCTACACGCTTATGGCGATCGCTTGCGGATTCCTGTTGGGGTCATCCGGTTTCAATGAAATGGCAACGAACGGTTTCGTCAATGTGTTCGCTCTGCTGGTCATGTTCACTTCCGGTATGGCGTTCCCCGTGGATATGATGCCAGATCCCATGATCATCATCGGAAAACTGCTGCCTGGATGGTGGCTCTGCTCATCGATAGACCACGTATTCGGACTGGGTACGGCCTCCTCGAGCGGCGTGGACTACGGCGCGTGGGCGTCATCAACCGGATTGGTGGCAATGTTCGCGGTAGCGTTCATCTGTCTGGGCTTGGCCTTGGGACGCATTCGGCGAGCCCGCCCGACGTTGGCCTCCCCCGCCACAACGCAGTTGGCCAAGTAGTCGACGCCAACACTGTGGCAGCCGCATGACGATCGCATACGACGTTCACGGTCTACTTGAGCATATTCCTCCGGTAGGCTGTGGGCGTCGTATGCATGTACTGCTTGAACGTGCGCGTGAAGAATGTCGATGATGAGAAACCAAGTTTTTTGGCGATGTCGGAAACCGGCATCGATGTGGTGTCCAGCATTTCCGCTCCAGCTCTCATACGCACGTCATTGACGAATTCAATCGGCGTCTGATCGACCATCTCATGGAAGATCTGCGCGCATTTCGTACGGCCGACGGACCCTGCTGAAGCAATCTCCTCCAGGGTGATCTGTCGAACGTAATTGTGCTGCACGTAATCAATCATCTTGCTCAAAATAGCAATCTTCGGATTCTTCCTGTCGTATTTGGAAGAACCATTCTTGCCATGTTCGCCCGCTATGGCCGTCAGTTCACGCACCATCGTATAAAAACAGCTGAGCACGGTCAACGATGCCGTATCATCCTTTAATTTCATATTGTCAACGGTGGCGGGATGCATGGTCTGGGCAGCCGGCATCTGACCGAATTTCGCATCATGCAGCCGCATCATGCATTCCAGCAACGCGGATCCATGCTCATCTTCAGGATCACACACCATGTACGGGAGCCGTTCGTCCGCCATCAACGGAGCCACAAAGCGTTCATAAACCATGTTCGGCATGCACATGCATGAAGGGTTCAGCAGAGTGCAGGAAAATTCGCAATCGGTGCCGTCCTCGGTGAAACCGTAATGCAATTGGCGCGAATTCACGAAAATGCCTTGGCCTTCTTCGAGACGAACGCTTTCGCCGTTCACGAAATACCACATGTGTCCACGGATGATGTGGGTGAATTCGAAGTCGATATGCCAATGGCATTCCGCGCGCATGTTCGGATACTGATGCAGCAGCGAATGTTCGGTGAATGAGAAGAACATCGGCGCATCATATTGCACCATTTCCGCGCCGTTGGGCTTGCGTCCCCAGTTGGTGACCGGCATGAACTCATATGGAAGACGACCGTCTTGCGCAAGTTCAGGCTGTTCCGTTTGTTCGTTTTGTCCGACCTGCACGTCACGAACGTCTAATCCCATCTGTCCCATGCAATACCCCATCAGTGGATACGGTAAATAATACGAAAATCAAGAACGATAATACAACGAAATACAGTGTCAACGAATAATGATGCCGTTGAATGGAACATGATATGTCACGTCAATCGATTGACGTAATACAGCAGAGGAGGCAGCATGGTGGAACCCACCAATCATCCGGCACGCGACGAATGGGAGCGTATGCTCTCCGGCGAACTGTATGTGGCCGATAGTCCGCAACAGCAGGAAGCGAATATGCGCAAGCGTCGCCTGGTGCAGGCCATCAACACGTCCGAATATGACGCGTTCAAAGAACGTGACGAACTGTTTCACGAACTGTTCGGCGCATTTGGAGAGGGTGGATTCGTGGAACCCCCATTCAACTGCGATTATGGATGCAACACGTTCATCGGCAAGAATTTCTATGCAACATGGATTGCATTTTCCTTGACGTGGCACGCATCACCATCGGCGACCGCGTGTTCTTCGGCCCCCGAGTGGGCCTGTACACGCCGTATCATCCGATCGATGCGACGGTGCGTTCCTCCGGCCCTGAAGGCGCTCGTCCGATCACCATTGGCAACGATGTCTGGTTCGGCGGCAATGTGGTGGTCGGCCCTGGCGTCACCATCGGCGATGATGTGGTGATCGGTGCCGGATCAGTGGTGGTCAAGGACATTCCTTCGCATTCGGTGGCAGTCGGCAATCCATGCCATGTGATCCGTGAGATCACCGACGCCGACCGCGAATATTGGGAAGGCAAGGCAGCGGAATATCACGCTTGGAAGGATTCGATTCAGTAAAACGCACCGCACCATCCTCACATCATCATGCAATCTTCCATCACTTGGCGCGAGTTTCTTCGACAGACGTTGACGCTCGCCCTGCCCATCGCGTTTCAACAACTGATGCTGGCGCTGTCATCGTGCGCCGACACTCTTATGCTGACGAACGTCGGTCAAAACGAGCTGTCGGCAGTGTCTCTTGCCACGCAGTTCCAGTTCATTTTCAGTTTGTGTCTTACCGCGCTCACGCTTGGCATGAGCATTCTGGTGGCCCAGTATTGGGGTGCGGGCAACACGAATGCCGTCGAACGTGTCTTGGCGTTCATCATGCTGTATGCCGGCGGATTGTCGCTGGTGTTTTTCGCATTGACGCTACTCATTCCGGAAACGTTGATGTCGATTATGACGAACGATGCGACGCTGATTGCCATCGGCTCACAGTATTTGCGGGTTTCGTCGGTTTCGTACCTGTTCATCGGTTTGTCGCAAATGTATTTGTGCCTGATGAAGAATGTGGGTGCGGCGGTTACCGGAATGACGGTAAGCACGGTTGGCGTGATCGTGCATGTTGCGCTGAACGCGGTGCTGATCTATGGTTGGTTCGGTTTACCCGCATTGGGTATTTTCGGCGCGGCGATTTCCACGGTGATTTCCCGAGCCATCGAACTGGTGTGGTCTGTGCTTGTAGCCAGCCGCAATGGCCGCCCACGTTTGCGGTTGTCGATGATGTTGCATCCGGATGTGGCGTTGCAGAAGGATTTTTGGAAGTATAGTCTGCCCGTGCTTGGCAATGAGCTGGTTTGGGGCTGCGGTTTCACCATGTACACCGTGATTATGGGTCATCTTGGTACGGATGCGGTGGCGGCCAATTCCATTGCGAATATCGTCAAGGATCTGTTGGTCTGTTTGAGTCTTGGCCTTGGCAATGCGGGCGGCATTCTTGTCGGTAATCTGCTTGGCCGCAATGCTTTCGATCAGGCGAAGGTTATGGGCGACAGGCTCTGTGTACTGGTGGCGGCAGTTGGCGTTGGAACCGGCCTGTTGATTATCGCGGCACGTCCTTTGGCGTTGCAGTGGGCGGGATTGACGCCGCAGGCCACGCGTTATCTGTCGGTTATGCTGTTTATCTGCGCCTATTATGCGGCATGCGGGTGCATGGCCAATCTGACTATCGCCGGTATTTTCCCTGCCGGAGGCGATTCCCGGTTCGGACTTGTCTGCGATGCGAGCGTTATGTGGCTTGTCGTCGTACCGGTCGGTCTGTTGGCGGCTTTCGTGTGGAAGTTGCCGGTATTGGCGGTCTATGCTTTGCTGAATACCGACGAATGCATCAAGATGATTCCTGCTTTGCTGCATTATCGAAAGTATCGTTGGGTCAACAATGTGACGAGACAGACCGATTCCGCCGTAGTATCAAACGCATGAAAAACCGGTATCGACAAAGCCCGTGTCATACTGCATTGCACAGTGCGACACGGGCTTTGTTATTTGCCGATCTCAATCATGTGATTATTTATTTCATGAGATTGCGCAGCACATACTGAAGGATGCCTCCGTTGCGGTAGTAGTCGGCCTCGCCTGGGGTGTCGATGCGCACGACCGCGTCGAATTCGGTTGTGGAACCGTCGCTATGGGTGGCGGTGACACGCACGGTCTTCGGGGTGATGCCATTGTTGAGCTCTTCAACACCGGCGATATCGTACGTTTCGGTGCCATCAAGGCCGAGGCTCTCATAGGACTCGCCTGCGGGGAACTGCAACGGCAGCACACCCATGCCGATCAGGTCGAACGATGGATACGTTCGAAGCTTTCGGTGATAACGGCTTTGACGCCGAGCATGACGGTTCCCTTGGCAGCCCAGTCGCGGGAGGAACCGGTGCCGTATTCTTTGCCTGCGAGCACCACCAGCGGAACATCATGTTCGATGTAGTCGCGGGATGCTTCGAAGATCGTGGTCGGCTTCTGGTCAAGGAAATCGTAGGTGAAACCGCCCGGAGTGACCTCTTCCCCCACGGACGCAAGCAACTGGTTGCGCAGTCGGATATTGCCGAACGTGCCACGTACCATGACCTCATGATTGCCTCGACGGGAACCATAGGAGTTGAAGTTCTTCGGTTCGACGCCACGGTCGGTCAGGTACTTGCCAGCAGGACTGGAAGCCTTGAACGCGCCGGCTGGAGAAATATGGTCGGTGGTCACGGAATCACCGAGCAGTGCGAGCACGCGGGCGCCATGAATGTCTTCGACGGGATCCGGTGTGGCCTTCATGCCATCGAAGAACGTCTGCTTACGCACGTAGGTGGAATCCTCATTCCATGCGAACAGTTCGCCTTCTGGAACGTCAAGTCCTTTCCAACGACGGTCGCCTTCGAATACGGAAGAGTAATCCTTCAGGAACATCTCACGGCTGACGGTACCGTCCACCACGGCGGCAACCTCGCCATTGGTGGGCCAGATATCCTTCAGATACACATCGTTGCCGTCCGGATCCTCGCCAAGCGGCTGGGTTTCAAAATCGAAATCCATGGTGCCAGCGAGCGCATAGGCGATGACGAGCGGCGGAGATGCCAGGTAGTTCATCTTGACGTCCGGGCTGATGCGGCCTTCGAAGTTGCGGTTGCCCGACAGCACTGAGGTGACGGTCAGATCGTTGGCGTTGATGGCTTCGGAGATTTCCGGCAGCAACGGGCCGGAGTTGCCGATGCAGGTGGCGCAGCCGAAACCGACCAGCTGGTAACCGAGCGCGTCGAGATCGTCCTGCAAGCCAGCCGCCTTAAGATAGTCGGCCACAACCTGGGAACGGTGCGAGCGAGGTCTTGACCCACGGCTTGGGCTTCAAACCCTTGGCATGCGCGTTGCGTGCAATCAAACCGGCTGCGATCATCACGGACGGATTGGATGTGTTTGTGCACGAGGTGATGGATGCGATCGCCACATCACCGTTGGTGATGTCGAAGTCACCGCGGAAGTCGGTGGAAACGGCAACCGGCTCCTGCACGGTCTTGTCCGTTTCGTACGCGGGCAAGGTTTCGACGAATTTCGCTTTGGATTCAGACAGTTTGATGCGATCCTGCGGGCGCTTCGGGCCAGCGATCGACGGTACGACAGTACCGAGGTCGAGTTCCAGGTATTCGGAATACTGCGGTTCGACGTAGTTTGGATCGGTGGTGTCGCCCCACAGCTTGTTCGCCTTGGCATACGCTTCGACCAATGCGATCTGTTCTTCGGAACGGCCGGTCAAGCGCAGATAGTCGAGAGTGACGCCGTCGATTGGGAAAATGCCGCAGGTGGAGCCGAATTCCGGACCCATGTTGCCGATGGTGGCACGGTTGGCCAGCGGCACCGAGGCGATGCCATCACCGTAGAATTCCACGAATTTGCCGACCACACCATGCTGGCGAAGCATATCGGTGATGGTCAGCACCACGTCGGTGGCGGTGACGCTTCAGGAATGGAACCGGTAAGCTTGAAACCGACAACACGCGGCACCAGCATGGAGATCGGCTGTCCAAGCATGGCCGCTTCGGCTTCAATGCCGCCAACGCCCCAACCGAGCACGCCCAAGCCATTGACGGTGGTGGTGTGCGAGTCGGTGCCCACGCAGGAATCAAGATAGGCAAGAGTCTTGCCACCGTTTTCTTCGACCTTGGTCATGATGACCTTGGCGAGATATTCGATATTGACCTGGTGGATGATGCCCGTTCCCGGCGGTACCACGCGGAAGTTCTTGAATGCCTGCTGACCCCAACGCAGGAACTGGTAACGTTCGCCGTTGCGCTGGTATTCGATGTCCATGTTCTGTTCGACCGCGTCGGCGATGCCGTACTTGTCGATCTGTACGGAATGGTCGATGACCATGTCGGACTGCACCTGCGGTTGATGACCTCAGGATCTCCCCCAAGATCCTTGACCGCATCACGCATGGTGGCAAGATCCACAATGCAGGGCACGCCGGTGAAATCCTGCATGACCACGCGGGACGGGGTGAACTGGATCTCATGACTCGGCTGTGCAGCCGGATCCCAATCCAACAGTGCCTTGACATGATCATCCGTGATGTTGGCGCCATCGATGTTACGTACCAGGTTCTCGACGAGAACCTTCAACGAATACGGCAGATGATCGATGCCCGGCAGATCTGCGATGCGGTAATATTCATAATCCTTGCCGTCCACCTTCAGGGTGTCGAGCTGGTCGTCGCGCACAGACATGCTACCTCCGAGCTTTTTGGCTGTATAACACAGCTGATTATTCGTCGCCTACGATACAGCCAAGTTAATTCAGCTCTGGCGTGTCTTCTTAAAGTATGGGACAATACTCGGAATTTTCGGCACCAAACGCAAACACACCAAGAACACGAGTGCCGAAAGCACCATTGCCACCGCCGTCGCAGCCAGCATCTGCCCGGTCGGCACCACCAGCGCGAAGAAATTCGCCACCGGTTTTACGAGCATGCCCCCGAATCCAATTGCGGCAAAGGCCAATACCAATATGCCACGCCACGAATGCAACGGCTTTGCCACCCGCGCAAGCACGAACACTCCCATCATGAGCAGAATAATCGCGTTGACGCCACGCAGCATCGCCAACTGCGCACCCGAATCCTGCACATTCCACTTCATGAATATCGGCAGCAGCCACGACGTGGACAAAATCGACAATCCGACCGCCACACCGCAGGGCACAGCAAAATGCAGCACGCGTTTCAGGAATCCTGGAATATAACGACGCGTGTTCGGAGCCAACGCAAGAATGAATGCCGGCATGCCAATCGTCAATCCACCCACATATGTGATGTGGCGAGGCAGATACGGGAATGGTATCTGCGTCAGCACCACGCCCAACGAAATCAGTGCGGAATACACGGTTTTCACAAGGAATAGGCTTGCCACACGTTCCATATTGGCCATGACCTGACGCCCTCGCGCCACCACATCGGGCAGATGTGAGAACTTCGAATCGACAAGCACCACCTGTGCCACGGCCTTGGTGGCGGGCGCAGCATTGCCCATCGCAATACCCAGATCGGCCTCTTTGATGGCGAGCGCGTCGTTCACGCCGTCGCCGGTCATCGCCACCACATGCTCACCTGCATGCAATGCCTCCACGATCGCCTTTTTCTGATCGGGCAGCACACGCCCAAGCACATCCACGTTTTCCAGTACTTGCGCCAGCTCCGTAATGTCAGCGGGCAGCTCACGCGCGTCCATGAATCGTGGTTCATGGTCGCCGGTCAGATGCACTTTTCTTGCGATCGCGCCGACGGTTACGGGATTGTCACCAGAGATGATGCGGCAACGCACGCCTTGTTCACGGAACCATGCAAGCGTTTCTTCGGCGTCGGCGCGAATATGTTCGGAACAGCACACCAATGCGACAGGGCACGATGCCGGATTGAGTTTTGGATCGGTTTCGTAATCGTCGGGCGCTGCACCGTAGATTCGCGCGACCAGCAGCACACGGTTGCCGTCATTGGCGAGATCATTGACTTGTTTGAGTATGTCGGCATGGTCGCCGTTGATTTGGGAAAGAATGACTTCCGGCGCACCCATCGTCCACACTGCATTGCCGTCATAGATCGAACTCCACTTGCGCACCGACGAGAACGGTACTCGTGCCTCGACAGTGCCGTCCGCAAATCCCTGTTCCCGTAGTCCAGACAGAATCGCTTGCCCTGTACCGTTGGGCTGTCCTTCGTTCGATAGGTCGAATAGAGCCTGTCTGACGTCATGCTCGTTCACGGTGCCTCGCATGTCGTCGGGGCCACGAACACCCAGCAATTCCAACGAATCGAGTCGGATGGTGCCGTCGGTGACAGTACCGGTTTTGTCAAGGTTCAGGCAATCCACACGAGCGAGAGTCTCCACGGATTCCAGCTCCTGCACCAGCGTGTTCTTACGTGCCAAACGAATGGCTGCGAGCGCGAAATTCAGCGAGGTGAGCAGCACCAGGCCTTCAGGGATCATACCGACCACACCGGCCACTGCGGAAATGACCGCGGAACGCCATTCGCCGGTCGAAATGGCCACATTCCAGCCGCCAACAGTGCGTACCTGCGACCAGATGAGCAGTACGCAGAGCGGCACCACCAGGAAGGTCATGAATTTCAGAATCGTGTTGATGCCCTTGTTTAGGTCGGATACGGTTTTCCTGTAAACCTTCGCCCGTGCGGTAAGTTTGGCCGCGTAACTGTGCTCTCCTACGGCGGTGACTTTCACCAACGCCATGCCGGAGATGGCGGTGGATCCAGAGAAAATATCGCAGCCTTCGCCCTTGCGTACGGTCCGTGATTCGCCGGTAAGCATGGATTCGTCCAGCTCCAGTCCAAGTGTGCACGATCTGCGCGTCCGCGGGCACCTGTTCGCCGGAACGGATCCACATGAAATCACCGAGCACGATATCGTTGTGCGGTATTTCAACGTCTTTGCCGTCGCGGTGCACAAGATAGTCGGAAGCCACCAGAATCGACAGTTTGTCAAGAGTACGCTTGGCTTTCAATTCGGTGCAGATGCCTATGCCGGTATTGATGATGATGATCATGCCGAACACCGCGTCTCTCCACGATCCAGTGATCAATACCATAACCATGGCCGCAAAGATGATGCCGTTGAACAAGGTGAACACGTTGGCTCGCACGATATCGATAAGCGAACGTGAGGTCGATGCCTTGACCACATTGTCCAATCCGCTTTCCCTGAGGGCGATCACTTCGCCTTGTGTCAGCCCCGTCTCTTCGATGAGGGGCATTGTTCGACTTTCGCTCATGATTGCCAGCCTACCGTCACACTCCCGTTTTCCGGTCAACTTCTTGTGAAACACAGGTAAAAATCAGGGAATTTTCAGGGTATTTCATCAAAAGACGAACTGCTGGTCATTCATACCGACATGGTGCAAAACCATATCAGTGGGTAATCGTGGTTACCAGCATTTCCCGGTCGTGAGGATCATTATTGGCCACGGCCACAGCAGCATCGTCGAGCGGTATCGCGTCGGTCATACGATCGTTGACCGTCATGGTAGCCGCATACAGTTTGTTGTCTTTCGGCACGGCGATAGGATTGAGAAGCACCACTGGAACGCCCGCTGTTCTTGCGGTTTCCAAAGCATCATTCCAGTTTTCGGCATTGGCTTCGTTCGCGTCGATTCCTGCGATGATAATGAGGTCGGCCTTGCGTTGCGCCATGTCACGCACGCCTTGCTGCGCGGTGGATTGCGCGTCCACAGTGCCCGAGACGGTAATGTACACCGGCTTGAGTTTACCGGCTTCCATGGCATCCATTGCCATGGAATCGGCGGTGACATCATCCGATCCAATCATGGCGATGGACAGGCTGTCACGATCCTCCATGGAGTGCGCCACCGCAGTATCGGGAGATTGCGTATCCCCCACCGCGGCATTCGACGGCACGCAACCAGATAGCGCCGCGCAAGACAACGCAATCGCAGTCATTCCAGAAAACGCACGACTTGCGAATAACGGCATGCTCACTGTTCGTGCTTTCTGAACAGCGCCACAGTCTCCACATGATGGGTCATGGGATAAATGTCGAACGCGCGGATATCCGCCAATTCGTAGCCAAGTAACACGAGCGTGGCGGTATCTCTGGCAAGGCTTGCCGGATCGCATGCGATATAGACCACACTTTTCGCTTCGGCTTCGGCAATCTGCCTGCACACCTTTGCGCGGCGCGGCACGGGGCGGATCAAGCACACCACATCTGGCTTGGCGAGATCATTGCGCACGTTGCAAGTGTTTTCGCCACGTCGCCCACACGCGCATCGACATTACCCAGATGAATGTGCCTCAAATTACGTTGCGCGTTCCTTACCGCAGTTTTGCCGCCTTCGACGCTCAACATGCGAGTGCGCTCCGCCGTCAGCGTGGCCAACGGCAGCGTGAACAGACCCGAACCGGAATACAAATCCCACAGACATGCGGATTTGGCACCGTCAAGCTCGCCGCGTACCAAATCGATCACATGGTTGGTCAAAGCGATCGGCGCATGCCTATGCATCTGCCAGAAACCGCCTGCATCCACGTTGTATTCGAATTCACGGCCGGCGACAATCACCTTTTCCGTAAGCTCACGGCTTCCAGCAACCACCTCGCCGTTCACAAGCACGGCGTAATTGTCTGAAATCGGCGCATTATCGCGAGGTTCCGGAACGGATAGACGAATCTGGGAACCCGGTTCGAAGCTCCCTTCCCACACATGCTCACGTTCGGCCACTTCCAGCAACGTACGGCTGGCCAACGGCATGGTATCAATCGGAACGCGCACATGCGTGCCTCGACGGTGCATCGACGGACGCCCATCAGCATCAGCAATCATCTCGATGCGAGTACGCCAATGCAAACCTCGCTCCGCATCGTCTTCCGACATACGCTCAATGGGCACTTCCACGTCGACGTGGCCGAGTCTTGCCATCTGTTCGGCCACCGACGTGACTTTCCATTTCAGTTGCCCTGCAAGCGACACATGCACCAAGTCAGCGCCGCCGACGCCACCGCCCATGGCAAGGGGTCCAGCTAACGACCATATTGGATCAGTACGGTCTTCGCTCGCTTCGAGTACTTCCACCACTTCGCCTGTCCAGAAGCGATCCTCACGATCATGCGGCTCGTCCAATGCGACACGGACCAGTTCGCCCGGCAATGCGAATCGCACGAACACAACACGTCCGTCAATATGACCGACGCAACGACCCTGGTCGGCGTACCGTTCAATGCGGATGGTCGATTCCATCAGTGCTCTTCCCTCATTTCGGTAGTTTGTGCTGCCTCAGCATCGTCTTCAGAAACTTCCTGCATCATCTTATGTCGGTGCATTGGCGTCGCCACGATCAGATACGAGACCCAAATCGCGAGCGCCCAGAACGGAATGCCCATCAGCAGACGCGCCGTTCCCAGCCAGCCGACGTGATTGCCGAGATAGAGCGGCACCTGCACGATCAGACGCAGCGCGAACACTCCAACCCACATTGCGGTGATGATGGTATAGGCGCGATTGAGCGCTTGTCACCTCGCCAATCGGCAAGCCAGGCACGAAAATGTTCAGTCGGTAACGTTCGGATGAACTCGATGACCAATCCTAAGCCAGGCACCCGGACCAGCAGTGAAATCGTCAGCAAAACAACGTAAAAGGCGTTGGTGAGAAATCCGAACATGTAATAGTTACGTGCCTCGTGACTGTTCCATGCCCAGATCAGGCAGATACCTACTGCCAGCAAGCCTGATACCGCTCCCATGACGGACTGTCGTTGGCACAGGCGCACGATCACCTGCAGCACGGCCAACGCAGCGGACACGCCGATGGTCAGTTGCAAATTGGACGTGATGACGAACAGTGCCACGAACACGACGCCCGGCAGCATCGATTCGATAACGCCTCTCGGACCGCCGATGGCGTCGATCACGGAAAAATCGTCAGTATTACCGGCGTCGGCAAGCGCACCAAGACCAGTTCGTTTTTTCGCTTCGGTTTCAGCCATACGTATTAGCTATCGGTTCAAGCGGCTCAACGCACTTCGGAGAACATCGGTCCACGAGACAGCGTGGTCTTGACCTCAACCTGCTGGTCGGAGTCGAATGGACCCTTCGGTTTGCCGGGAATCTCAGTCTTCTGCTCAGCCTCTTCCGCAGCTGCCTTCGCAGCCTTGCGTTCGGCCGGAGCGACCGGCGGATGCATGGGAATAAGGTCGCGTGGCGCCAACGGATCATCGCCTCGTTCCACCACAATATCAGCGAAGAACTGGTTCAATGCCTTTGCTTCCTCACCCTCAGGATCGGTGGCAGCCTTGCCTGAGAAGATGCCGCGCAACATCCAACGCGGACCGTCGACGCCTACGATGCGGGTAAGCACCTTGCGTCCACCCTTGACGGTAACCGGCAATGCCAGTTCGGTGCCGAATACGCCTTCGACTTCCTTCGCGTCCTTGTTGGCTTCAATCAGGTCGGCACGAACGTCATCCCACAATCCGAGCGTCTTCGGTGCCGCGAATGCCTCAATCTCCACACTGGAGGAACCGTAGGTGATGGTGGTGCCAAGAACCTGCTGGGTGGCACGGTTGGCCTTCACTCGCAATTCAATGCCCTTCAGGAACGGCAGATAATATGATCCCATATCGAGGTACTCGTCGTAGTCGGGAACGTTCTCATCTTCCACATCCCACGGACCATGCTCGTCACCGCGGCCTCGTATTCAGCGGAAGGCTCCGGAAGCGCCACGACTTCCTGAGCTTCGTCAACATTTTCAGCTGCGTCGACAGCCTCTTCGTTTTCTCCGGCGGCCGCTTCAAGAGCTTCCTTGCTCTGATGCTTCTTCTTACCGAATCCAAACAATCCCATGATGTTCCTCATTTCATAACAGTTGCAACCGTGAATAGCCTAGCACCTATGCTTAATATGGGCTGGAATCGGGGTGTGATATTCCAATTCCCAGTCTGTTCACGATAAAAAGTGGCTTAAATGTCATACATAATGCTGAGCGGCGCATGATCGGACCAGCGCAGGTCGTAGGTCGGAGCCTTATCGATCACGAATCCGCAGGCCGTTTCCGCCAGTTCCGGTGTTGCGAACTGATAGTCGATCCTCCAGCCGACATTGTTGTCGAATGCACGACCGCGCTGGCTCCACCATGTGTACGGTCCTTGGATGTCTCCGGCGAGATTACGCATCACATCCACAAACTCCAGTTCTCCCAACCATTTGTCGACATATGCGCGCTCCTCGGGGAGGAATCCGGCATGCGTTTCGTTGGCTTTGGCGTTTTTGATGTCGAGCGGCGTGTGCGCGATGTTGAAATCACCGCAGAGCACCGCTTGTTTTCCGCCGTGTGCTGCCTCGTCACGCAACTGTTCCATGCGTATCAGCATGGTGTCGAGGAAACGGTATTTCTGCTTCATTTTTTCCGGATCATCGGTATTTCCCGCATGCACATACACGCAAACCACGGTAATGACATAGCCTTGTGGAGTTTGCATGTCCGCTTCGATCCAACGGCCGGAATCGACGTCATCCTCAAGTCCCGGCAATCCATATCGTTTGTCGACAACCGGCAATGCCGACAACAGACCTACGCCGGCACGCCCCTTGATACGGCAAATCTCGTTCATACGATGCAGTTCGCTCTGATCGGAAATACGTCCCGCCGTTGAGTATTCGAAACCGAATTCGTCGAAAATAGGATCGATTTCGTTTTGCGGGGCACGCACCTCCTGCATACACCACACGTCAGGTGTGTTGCGTCCGGCCCACTCCTCGATGCCTTTGCGTTTTGCCGCTCGGATTCCGTTCACATTGGAAGTCGTGATAGTGATCGTCATAGCGTTCTAGCCTAGCTTGCATACAAGAAAAGCCCTCGGCACATGCCGAAGGCTTATCTTGATGATGTTATCGCATCAAATCAGTCAAGACCGAGCTGCAGCTTGCCGCCGGGGATGGCGCCAAGCAGATCACGGGTGTACTGCTTCTGCGGATGGTCGAAGACCTCGTCAGTGGTGGCGTGCTCCACAAGCTTGCCGTGCTGCATCACCACAACCTCATCGGCGATCTGACGCACAACCGCCAAATCGTGGGTGATGAACAGGTAGCTCAGGCCCTTTTCCGTCTGCAGGTCATTGAGCAATCGCAACACCTGATCCTGCACCAGCACGTCCAAAGCGGATACGGCCTCGTCGCAGACAATCACGTCCGGATCGAGAGCCATGGCTCGTGCGATGGCGATGCGCTGACGCTGACCACCGGAAAGCTCGTTCGGGTAGCGGAAACGCACGGACCACGGCAGTTCCACCATATCGAGCAACTCACGCACGCGGGCAGCACGACTCTTCTTGTCTCCAATGCCGTGGATACGCAGTGGTTCTTCGATGGAACGGTAAATGGAGTACATCGGGTCAAGCGAGCCATACGGATTCTGGAACACCGGCTGCACGTGGCGGCGGAAGTCAAGCAATTCCTTGCCTTGGAAGCCGGAAATGTCCTTGCCTTCATAAGTGACGGTGCCTGAGGTCGGTTCAAGCAGCTTCAGCACCATGTTGGCCACCGTGGACTTGCCGGAACCGGACTCGCCCACAATCGCCAGCGTGGTACCTTCTTGACGGAAAAGCTCACATCGTCAACGGCCTTGAACATCTCCTTCTTGCGCGGCAGCTTGAACTCGCGCGTCAGATGATCCACCGTGATGATGGATTCGCCGGACTTCAGGGAATCTTCATTCACCTTGTGTTCCATCACGCCGCTGGCATCGCCACCATGCTCCTTGACGGAGATGATGCGCTGCGAGGCCAACGACGGCGCCGCCGCCACCAGTCGCTTGGTGTACGGATGCTGCGGATGCTGCAGCACTTCCAGAGACGGGCCGGATTCAACGACCTGCCCCTTGTACATAACCACGATGTGCTGCGCACGCTCAGCCGCCAAACCCAAGTCATGGGTGATGAACAGCACTGCGGTTCCCAACGAATCGGTGAGCATCTGGAGATGATCAAGAATCTTCTTCTGCACGGTCACGTCAAGCGCGGAGGTCGGCTCGTCAGCGATCAGCAGTTCCGGACGGCATGCCAAGCCGATGGCGATGAGCGCACGCTGGCGCATACCACCGGAGAACTCGTGCGGATACTGGCGTGCACGAGTGGCGGCATCCGGCAGACCAGCCTCAGAAAGAAGACCTGCGATGCGGTCATCCATGGTGGAGCCGATTACATACTTCTTGGCGATGTACCAAGCGTCATCCTCGGCCACGCCGACCTTGATCAGGTCGTCGGCCACGCGCCAACGCGTTTCAGATCCTGGGACCCACTCCGACTCGAAGTACGCCACGGTCTTGTCGAAGTCGTCGCCGGTCTTACCGATCTTGGACAGCGCTTCCTTCGCCGCGGACAACAGCTCAGGAAGCTCCTTGGAGCCAAGGAAAGTTTCATCGTCGTTGCCTTTAAGTTCGACATCGGCATCGGCGAGAGCCTTCGACAGCGAGGAACGCTTCTCATGGGCGATATCCATATTGTTGGCGGCCAGAGCTCCTTCACCTGGGTACCGATACGCCACACCGGGTTCAGGTTGCTCATCGGATCCTGCGGGACAAGACCCATCTTGTTGCCGCGCAACTTGTCGAAATCCCTCTGCTTGTAACCGGAGATTTCCTCGCCGTCAAGCTTGATGGATCCTCCGACCACATGGCCTGTGCCCGGAAGCAGACCAAGCACCGCCATAGCGGACGTGGACTTGCCGGAGCCGGACTCACCAACGATAGCCACCCACTGACCCGGGTATACGCTGAAAGAGGAGTTGCGAACCGCATGTACCGGCTGGCCATCATCAGTGGTGAAGTCGACCTGGAGGTTCTTGACTTCCAGCAGCGGACCGTTGGCACGTTGCATGGCCTCGAGCTTGTTTTCGGTATTCATTTCAGTCATCGAATATCCCTCACTTACACTCACGTACGGCTCTTCGGATCAAGCGCATCCTTCACGGCGTCACCCATCATGATGAAGGCAAGCACAGTGATGGCAAGTGCCGCGGACGGGTAGAACAGCACCATCGGATCGGTACGCAGAATGGACTGCGCATTGGAGATGTCGCCACCCCAGCTGACGGTAGTGGTCGGCAGACCCACACCAAGGAAGCTCAAGGTTGCTTCCAACACGATGTATGTAGCCAGAGACGTTGTGCCCACCACAATGATCGGTGCCAAGGAATTCGGCAGAATGTGGCGGAACAGGTTACGCCACGGCGTGGAGCCAAGTGCGGTGGAAGCCGTATTGAACTCCAGATTCTTAGCTTCCATAACAGCGCCTCGCGCAATTCGCGCAACGGATGTCCAGCCGAATAACGTCATGACCAGAATAATCTTCCAAATGGAATCGTTGGTCTTGAACATCTGCAGCACCACGATGGCACCAAGCAAAATCGGCAAAGCCAGGAAAATATCGGTCAAACGGCTGAGAATGGTGTCGACCCAGCCTCCGAAGAAACCACTCAACGCACCGATCAGCGTACCCAACAGCACCACCAGCACCGTAGCGAACACGCCGACGCTCAGCGAGGTACGAGTACCATGCACCACGCGGGAGTACACATCGCAGCCTTGCAGATCGAATCCGAAAGGATGTCCCTTCGAAGCCGGTTCCAAGGAGTTCTCAAGCGTGCAGTAGTTCGGATTCTGCTTGGTCATCACTCCTGGGAACAGCGCCACGAAGATAATGAACACAATAAGCACAGCGGAAATGATGAACATCGGGTTCTTGCGCAGGGTACGCCATGCGTCAGCCCAAAGGCTTGAAGCCGGTGCGGACTCATCTACCGAGTCAACGTCCTTAAGCGGCGTCTCCTCGAGAGGAGCAACATATCGTTCCTGTCCCGGAAGCGTGTGAGAAAGATTCGTCTCGTTCATATCAGTCATTGTTCAATCCTCCCAACTCACGCGTAGCGGATTCGCGGATCAAGCGCCGCATAGAGCATATCGACCAGCAGGTTGCACACTGCGAAGATCAGCATAAGCAGAGTCACAATGGACACCACCAGATTGCCTTCACCCTTGAGAATGCTTTGATAAGTCAGGTAACCAATGCCATGCACGTTGAAGATGGTTTCGGAAATCATGGCACCGCCCATCAGTGCGCCAAGATCCTGACCAAGGTAAGTGACGACAGGAATCATGGAGTTACGCAAAACGTGACGATTCATGACCGACCTGTTGTCCATGCCTTTGGCACGTGCGGTGCGCACATAGTCAAGCGCGATATTGGAAGAAATCTCCGAACGACTCAATCGGATGATATATGCCATAGACACAGATCCAAGCACCATTGCTGGCATCAGCAGGTCGATGAATCCTGGATTGGCACCGGCCGTAACTGGAAGCAGACGCAACTTCACGCCTAAGAAATACTGGGCAAGGAAGCCCGTGACGAAGGTCGGTACGGAGATGAGCAACAGAGAGATAATCAGGATCACGGTATCGCACCACTTGCCCTTGTTCAGGCCGGAAATCGCGCCGAAGATCACGCCGAACACGGCTTCGAACACGAAAGCCATCAGCGCAAGCTTGATGGTGACCGGGAATGCACGTCCGATCTGGTCGATGACCAGCTGACCGGAGAAAGTCTTGCCGAAGTCAAGAGTCAGCGCATTTTTCAGGAACAGCAAATACTGCACGATGAACGGTTTATCCAGATTGTATTCGGCACGAATCTGTGCGGCGACGGCCTCATTGACCGGCTTATCGCCAAACATCGCCTTAACCGGGTCGCCCGGCAACGCGAACACCAGGCGTACACCAAAAGCGTCGTGCCGAGAACCACAGGGATCATCTGCAGAATGCGTCGCAGAAGATATCTGCCCATTGGTTTCTCCTTTTTTGCTTATTCATTGTCAACCTTTTTCAGATTATTACTCATAATCATCGGGGAAGGTTAACGATTTACCCCGCAAGTTTTGTGGCAACACACAACAAACTGCTTTATATTGCAGTTTCATGGGAATCAGCTGGGAAAAATGCTTGGCTACCGGCATCTACCCCCTGACGCCTCTTGGCCACACTGATGTCACCCTGAAACGGTGCGTATTACATGGAAAGGAAGGAACGGATATGATCCGCCCCTTCCTGCAATTGGCTCAGCGAGATTCACTCACGAAGATCGGCTCACTTGCCGGACTTGGTCATGTTCTCGTAGACCGGCAGGTTCTGCCAGTTCATTTCGAAACCGGAAACGCCGGTAGCAGCCACACCGTAGGCGTTGGCGTAGTACAGCGGAACGGCCGGGAGATCGTTGAGCAGCACTTCCTGAGCCTGCTGGTACAGCTTATTGGCCTCATCGGTGGTCTGCGCGGCAGCAGCCTTGGAGCACAGGTCATCGAACTCCGAATTCTTGTAATCGCCATCGTTGGAACCATTGCCATCAGCAGCGGCGGAAGCGTAATTGGCCACCAGGTAGTTTTCGGCGGACGGATAATCCGGCTGCCAGCCGCTACGGAATGCACCCTGACCTTGCGATCGGACACGGCGGTACGGTAATCGTTGAAAGTCGGGTACGGGTTGGTGGCAGCCACTTCGGAACCAAGCGTGTTGTTGATGGAGTTCACCACAGCGGTGTAGGTGGTCTCGTGGCCACCGTCAGCGTTGTAAGCGAAGGTGAGCTTGTCATCGGAAGTCCACGGGCTGATAGCATTGGCCTTCTCCCAGAGTTCCTTGGCCTTCTTCTCGTTGTACTTCAGGTTGCCGACGCCTTGAGGGAATCAGAGTAGCCCGGGGTCAGCGGAGAGGTAAAGTCAACGGCCGGAGTGCCGGTGCCGTTGAGCACCTTGTCGCAGATGTTCTCACGGTTGATGGCCATGGAGATGGCTTGACGACGCAGGGTGCCTTCTTCGGTACCAGCTTCGAAGTGCTTCAGGCTGGACGGAATGGTGAACTGCTGGATGACGGAACCGGCCTTGTTGTAGGCCTGCACGGTCTCATCGGTTTCGAAGGTCTTGGTGGCGGAGGCCGGCACGGATTCCATCACATCGAGGGCGCCGGACTGGATGTCGGCGTAGGCTGCGTCATCCTTGGTGTAGACCTTGAAGGTCACACCGTCGTTCTTCGGGGTTCGGTTGCCCTTGTAGTCAGGGTTCTTCACGAGCACGATCTCGTTGTCGTGATCCCAGGACTGGAACTTGTACGGACCGTTGCCGACTGGAGCCTCACCGAAGGCATCCGTGTCATCGTAGAAGGATTCCGGCAGCGGAGCGAATGCGGAATAGCCCACCTTGATGGCGAACACGGAATCAGACTTGTTCAGGTCGACGGTGAACTCGTGATCGTTGACGATCTTCAGACCTTCAAGCTGCTCATCACCCTTGAGGTTGTCGGTGTCCTGCAGCGCGTCATAGCCCTTGATGGTGGAGAAGAAGGATGAGCCGACCATACCGTTCTTGGCGTTGGCCACGTAGCTCCAAGCCTTGGTGAAGGACTCGGCGGTCACATCGGTGCCGTCGGTGAACTTCCAGCCATCCTTGAGCTTGATGTCGTACTGGGTGGCGTCATCGTTGGCGGTAATGGACTCAGCCACTTCGTTGGAAGCATTGCCTTTGGCGTCGAAAGAAATCAGACGGGAGAACAGCAGATCAACCGGCTTGCCACCACCGGTCTCGTTGGTGTTGCCCGGGATGAGCGGGTGCTGCGGTTCGGAATTGTATGCGGTGATGATGTTGGCACCTTCAGCGGCGGTGTCGCTGCCGTTGGAAGAGCCACAGCCGCTCAGCAGCATGCCAAAAGCGCACGCGGCGGCAGCGAAAGCCAGTGCTTTCTTCTTCATATAATCATTCTCCTATTCGATATCACATCGGGATTATCATCCCACAAACGGAAACGAGCCGACCTACTCACCGACGCATCTCTGTTTGGCGATAGTGCACTATTCTTGCTCAATTGACGGACAACCTTTCCATGCAACCCAAAAAACGCACACCTTCCTTGACGACATGACGCGAAAACATACGTTTTCCGCCGTCATGTCGAACAATGTATCCGAAGAATAAGTCAGCTCTTCGAAATCTCGTTATACACCGGAACGTTCTGCCAGTTCATGACGAAGTTCTTCACTCCGGATGCGGCAACGCCATTGGCATTGGAGTAATACAGCGGGATGGCAGGCAGATCGTTCAACAGAATCTCCTGAGCCTGCTGGTACAGCTTATTGGCCTCGTCGGTGGTCTGTGCGGCAGCAGCCTTGGAGCACAGGTCATCGAACTCCGAATTCTTGTAATCGCCATCGTTGGAACCATTGCCATCAGCAGCGTCAGAGGAATACAGCTGGTACAGGTAGTTTTCAGGAGACGGATAATCCGGCTGCCAACCGGTACGGAACGCGCCGGTCATCTTGCGGCCGGTAACGTCGTTTCGGAATTCCTGGAAGGTCGGCACCGGGTTAGTGGTCACGTCGATATCGAGCGTGTTCTTCACGGAGTTCACCACGGCTTCAAAGATCGGCTTGCTCCGCCGTCTGCATTATAGGAGAACGTAAGCTTGTCGTCAGAAGTCCACGGGCTGATGGCGTTGGCCTTCTCCCAGAGTTCCTTGGCCTTCTTTTTGTTGTACTTCAGATTCTCGTTGCCCTTGAGCGAATCGGAGTAGCCCGGAGTCTTCGGAGACGTGAATTCGACCGCTGGAGTTCCCAAACCATTCAGTACCTTGTCGCAGATGGCCTGACGGTCGATGGCCATGGACAACGCCTGTCGGCGCAACTGTCCTTCTTCGGTGGATGTCTTCCAATGTTCAAGATCCGACGGAATGGTGAACGTCTGAATCACGGAACCGGCCTTGTTGTATGGCACCACGGAGGAATCGGATTCGAAGGTCTTGCTGTCGGCGGACGGCACCGTATCCATCACATCAAGGTTGCCGGCCTGAACATCGGCATAGGCCGCGTTGGCATCCGTGTAGATCTTGAACGTCACACCGCCGTTATTCACCTTGCGATTGCCTTTGTAATCGGGATTCTTGACCAGCTTGATTTCCTTGTCATGGTCCCAGGAATCGAACTTGTACGGGCCATCGGAAACCGGCGACTCTCCGAAGGCCTTCGGATCCTTGTAGAAGATTCCGGCATCGGATAGAATCCCGAATAACCCAGCTTGGTGGCGAACGCGGAATCCGACTGGCTCAGGTCGACGGTGAACTCGTGATCGTTGACGATCTTCAGACCTTCAAGCTGCTCGTCACCCTTGAGGTTGTCGGTGTCCTGCAGCGCGTCATAGCCCTTGATGGTGGAGAAGAAGGAAGAGCACAGCTGCGCGTTCTTCGCATTAGCCGTATAGCTCCAAGCCTTGGTGAAGGACTCGGCGGTCACATCGGTGCCATCGGTGAACTTCCAACCATCCTTGAGCTTGATGTCGTACTGGGTGGCGTCATCATTGGCGGTAATGGACTCAGCCACTTCATTCTGGGCCTTGCCATCCTTATCGAAAGACACCAACCCAGCGAACAGCAGATCGATAGGACGGCCACCGCCGGTTTCATTGGTGTTGCCCGGAATCAAGCCATTCTGCGGTTCGGAGTCAAATGCCGTAATGACATTCGATCCTTCAGTCGCGTTCCCAGACGTGGAAGACCCACAGCCGCCCAGCATCATGCCAAGCACACAGGCCGCCGCCGCAACGGCAAACACCTTGCTTTTCCTTATACTCATTATGTTTTCCCTCATTATTCGGATTACCGGTCGGTATTGTTTCCCCGTACCAGCTTCATCTAGGTAATACACCCTAAATCAAGAAGAAACACCAATTTCTGTTACAGGAATGTAACGAAATATCCATGGACCGCGACTACGCACGAGGAAATGCCTGACCGTATCGGGCTTTCAATTGTTCGATGGAGACATGCGTGTACCGTTGCGTGGTCTTCAGCGAGGAATGTCCCAAGAGCTCCTGCACCTCACGCAAATCCGCTCCCCCGTCAAGCATATGCGTGGCGGCACTGTGCCGCAGAGCATGAGGCTAATGTCGGGAACGCCGGCATCACGCGCGCATTCGTGCACCACACGACGTACCATCCGCTGATCAATGCGTTTGCCTTGTCTCCCAAGAAACAGCGCAGCCGCGGACTGCTCCCCCACCAACAGGGGACGCCCATCATCCAGCCACCGACGTATCGCTTTTTGCGCCGGAGCGCCAAATGGCATGACTCGTTGTTTGTTGCCTTTGCCGGTCACTTTGACCGTTCGATTGGAAAAGACCACATCCGGCACATCAAGTCCCACCAGTTCAGCCACACGCATGCCCGTTGCATACAACAGTTCCAGCATTGCGGCGTCACGCAGCTCAATGGCCTGCTGCTTCATGGTCCGTTCCTTCGGCTGAGACGTTTCACCGTCCTCATCCACGCGTTCCATCAGCTGTTCAGCCTGTGATTCGCTGAGCACATCCGGCAACGTATCAGGTATTTTCGGGGTCATGAGCGCACAAGCCGGATCCGTCGTCGTCACGCCATGCTCATGCGTCCACGCGAAAAAACCACGTACAGCCACAGTTTTTCGGGCCATGCTGCTTTTCGCATGGTTTTTCGATGATTCCGCCATCCACATGCGAAGATCTTCGATGGTCACCTCGTTAAGATCCCTGCATCTAAGCCGCTCCAAGGCAAGCAGACATTCTTCGACATCGCCTCGGTATGCCTTCCGTGTGTTTTCACTCAATCCACGGTTGGCTTTCAGATATGTATCGAATGCCTCTACGCTCTTATCGAACAGCATGCCGATCAGCCTTTCCCGAGCTCAACAGCAAGCCCGAATCCATGAATTTCTTTCCATTATGTGTCCATTCTCCGATAGAAACCGAAATACCGGCACAACTTGAAAGGAGACCAACTATGCTGTCCAGTAGCGTTCGCTCAGCGAATCCGTCGATGATCGTCTATTCGAAGGGGAGATTATGCCGATTCCAAACGAAATTCCAGCAGGTGCACGCATTGTGGTGCGCACCTGCGAAGGTGTCGATCCAAAGGACCAGCGCATGAAATTCCGCGATTATGTCGGTCACGTACGTTCTTGGGACGGGCAGACATTGGAAATGACGCGCGATGCGGCAGCCAACGGTTCACGCCCAGAGCAACGTGTCAGCATTCCCGCCGACACCATCGTCACTGTCAAACCGGTTCCGGAACGTTCCATGACACGGCCGCGCCCATAGCGCGTCACACTGCGGAACGCACCTGTGCCATAGCTTGACGGTAACCGTCGAATCGCACGATATGCTCTCCCCTACGCGCCGACTCCAGAAGCATCTGCTGCCATCCGGTTTCGGGAATTGCCAGTTCGACCGTTTCGCAACGTTCTTCGAAGTCAGGTTCTTTGGCGAGAGCCTTGTATTCACGGAATGGCTGCCCTTGTATGAAGAAACGCGCCATCTCCTTGTCGTCACCGGCAGTGGGCGAGCCCTGTTGCGTGGTCATGCCGTGCAGCACGTTGGCCATAAGCGTCAACCGATTGGCCATATTACGCAGCAACGCTTCGACATTGGCGGCGTCCTCTTCCACCATTGCACGGGTACGGTTTGGATCGGTTAGCGCAACACGAGTCATGTCCCGCCATGAACCAGCGGCGAGCGCGGCTGCGATGTTCCGGTTGGGATTGGCCACCAGCTCGTTGATCATAGCTGTGGAAATGACGTGTGGCATGTGGGAAATCAGTGCCGCGCAACGATCGTGGGTCGCATCGTCAAGAACGATGAGTCGGTTGGAACAATGATCCACAATCATTGTCGCAACGGCGCGGAACCGCTGATACTCGGTGTTTTCATCTACGGTGATGGCCCAGAGCGCGCCATCGTAGAGCGTCGGATCCGACGATTCCCATCCGGACAGCTCATTGCCTGCCATGGGATGCGCGCCCACATAGCAATGTTCCAATCCAACGGCTTTAACCTGTTCCCGAACCATTGCTTTGACACTGCCGACATCGGTGAGCGTGGTGATGTCCGTATCGATCAGTGGCTTCAACGCACCCAGGATTTGCGGCATGGCCTTGAGCGGATTGCATAACACAAGCACGTCAGGTTTTGTGTCGGCGAGCGCGGCCAGTGTGGACACACATCGTATGCCGTCCGCTTTCGCAGTTTCATATGGACGATCGTTATGGTTCCATGCGATGACTTCACAGCCAGCATTAACGAGTCTGCGAGCCAGTGACCCTCCGATAAGACCAAGGCCTACGATTGCGATACGCTGCTTCACCACATCAGCTCCTTTCCGACCGTTTCGCAGTTCTGCCAATCATCTGGCAGATGCTGTTCGTCAAGCCGTACGCCTCCCTGCGGCAGCATCCATGAGGTGACTGGAGGATTGGGGCGTTCTCTTCGTGGGTATACGGCCAGAGTTTTGGCCCAGTCACCGTGTTCGGCGATTTCGACCAGCGCGCCATGGAAGCGTTGCTCCCATGCGCCGCATCGAGCGTCGCGATAAAACTGTATGTGCCTGTGCGTCCTTTGATTGGCCGCGAGATGAAACTTGTCATATTGAGGCCTGCATCGCGGAATACGTCCAGCAGGTTCGCGAGTACGCCAGGACCTGTGACAAGCGGAATAAGCGTCAGCACGGATTCGTATTCCATATCAGCTTGCGAACGAGGCTGTTCCAACAGTTTTCCGGCTTCCTTGCGTGGTGCGAGCACAAGAAAATCAGTCTGTGCGCCTTGATAATCCTGCACGGCGGTACCGATGCGCGTCACATTGTAGAGTTCACCGCAAATACTTGGCCCGAAAGCTATTTCGTTTGCTTTGATATCGCGACATGCGGCAGCATTGGATGGCGCTGGAGTCGGTTCCAAATGGTGTTCCGCGATGAAACGTTTGCATTGCGCGAGACCATGCGCGTGTGCGGTAGCCACGGTGGCGTCTTCCGGATTGGATCCCGCACGCACATATGCGTCGAAAGTTACGTCGACGCCCACTCGCGCAAATCCGACTAGATCTTTGGCGTCGATGAGCGCGTCCAGATTCGGCACCACGTAACCTTCGACGTTGTTTTCCCATGCCACGACGCCCCATCCTTCGCCCCGCTGCGCGGCATCAAGGATTTGCGGTACGTCATCCGCAGCCACCAATTCGAATCCTTCCGGCTCAAGATGGGCCAGTGCCTGCGATGCATTGACTGCGGCCTGATGGGTGAAGGTGCCTTGCGGACCTAGATAGAACAGCTTTCGTGCGCTCATTCAACCCCATTCCTTATTCTTGGTGTTCCCCTGAACCTTACCTCATTGCCGTGGAATCGACTGCCGATTATTCCACCGGTTGGGCGTTATCAGATGTTTTACCCTCGTTCGTCTGCGTATCAGCAGCAAACGCACCATCACGCGTCTCCTTACGCGGAGGTGTGACGAACCAACGTTTCGGCAGCACCAGCATCACAACCGGAATAAGCACGACACCGTACAGCCACATGTATCCTGCCTGTTCACTGAGGAACGGCATGGGATCATCTCCACCGAATCCCACAGGAATCATGGCGTCTCCTCCCGGACCATACCCCGACATCACCGTCCAGACCACCAGAGAGGAACCGATCAGGTGCAATGCGAGGCCTGAGACACCGTCGCGTGATCGAGCTGACCATGTCGAAATGATCACCATGAGATAGGCGATCGCCAATCCGTAGGGAATATTCATGGATGCGCCCATGCGATGGGCCATGGTTCCCACTACTCCGACTATGATTCCGGAAACCAGATCGACGAGGAACCGTCCCCAAATCGGCAGACGGTATGACCATGGCATCAGTTGCGCATCGGGCGCCGCGTCTTGATTCGACCCATACGTATCATGCGATTGCTTCATCTGTTGCATCATATCCCCTACTATCGCTCACCAACCTGAAAAGAAAAAGAGATACGCGAGGACACGTATCTCTTTTCATGGAAGCAATAACAGCATCACTTGTTCTTCTGAGCGTTATTCTGCTGAGCCGTCAAACGGAGAGCCCAGCGGGCTCACCGTAGGCGAAGTGAGCAAGCACACTACCGTGCTTGCGAAGCCGACAGAACAACGTGAAGAATCACTTGTTATTCTGAGCGTTATTCTGTCGACGCTGCTTGGCGCGCCACTTGTACCAATCCTCACGGCTGAGAATAATCTTGCGCACACGGATGGATTCCGGAGTGACTTCCACGCACTCGTCCTCGTTGGCGAAGTCCAAGGACTCTTCGAGGCTCATCTTGATCGGCGGAGTCAGGGTTTCGAGCACATCTGCGGTGGAGGAACGCATGTTGGTCATATGCTTGGCCAGCGTGATGTTCACATCCAGCTCGTCAGGCTTGTTGTTCACGCCGACGACCTGGCCTTCGTACACCGGAGACTGCGGTTCGACGAAGAAGTTGCCACGTGCCTGCAGACGCTGCATGGCGTACGGAGTGGCGATACCCTTGCGATCGCAGACCATGGAACCGTTCTGGCGGGTCACGATCTGGCCAGCCCACGGAGCGTAGCCGGCGGAGATGGAGGATGCGATACCGGTGCCACGGGTGGCGGAAAGCAGTGCGGTGCGGAAGCCGATCAGACCACGGGACGGCACGGTGAACTGCAGACGAACCCAGCCAGTGCCATGGTTGGTCATGTTCTCCATACGGCCCTTACGGTCGGCGAGCAGCTGGGTGACAGTGCCCATGTACTCTTCCGGAACGTCGATGGTGGTGTTTTCCATCGGTTCGTTGATCACGCCGTCGATGGTCTTGGTGACCACCTGCGGGCGGCCGACGGTCAGCTCATAGCCTTCACGACGCATCTGTTCGGCAAGCACGGCCAAGGCGAGCTCGCCACGACCCTGGACTTCCCATGCATCCGGGCGTTCGGTCGGCAGCACCTTGATGGACACGTTGCCGATGAGTTCGCGGTCAAGGCGATCCTTGATCATGCGGGCGGTAAGCTTGTGGTCCTTGCCTTCGGTTCCGGCAAGCGGGGAATCGTTGATGCCGAAAGTCATGGAGATGGCCGGATCATCAACGTGGATCAGCGGCAGCGGACGCGGATCGGACGGATCAACGATGGTTTCGCCGATCATGATGTCATTCACGCCGGCGACTGCGACGATGTCGCCAGGACCCGCGGAATCGACCGGGGTGCGCTCAAGACCCTGCGTACGCAGCAGTTCGGAGACGCGGAAGTTTTCGACGGAGCCGTCCACACGGGACAGACCGTAGGTCTTGCCCTTTTCGAGAGTGCCGTTGTAGATACGCACCAAGCCGAGTCGACCCAGGAAATCAGAGGAATCGATGTTGGCGACGTGTGCCTGCAAAGGCGCGCCTTCCTCGTATTCCGGAGCCGGAATGTTCTTGATGATGGCTTCGAACAGCGGTTCGAGATCTTCGTTATCCGGCAGACCGCCATTCTCCGGCTGGTTTTCGGAAGCGTAGCCGGCCTTGGCCGCGCAGTAGATGACCGGCAGGTCGAACAGCGCATCCTCATCGAGATCGACACCCTCTTCGATAACGTCCTGAGCCAGGCCGAGCAGCAGGTCGGAGGATTCTCCAACGACCTCTTCGATACGTGCGTCCGGACGATCGGTCTTGTTCACGCACAGGATAACCGGCAGCTTGGCTTCCAAAGCCTTGCGCAGCACGAAGCGGGTCTGCGGCAGCGGGCCTTCGGATGCGTCGACGAGCAGCACGACGCCATCAACCATGGAGATGCCACGCTCGACCTCGCCGCCGAAATCGGCGTGACCAGGAGTATCGATGATGTTGAGGGTGATGCCTTCCGGATGGCCGTACTTGGCGGCCAGCGGACCGGTGTACTGCACAGCGGTGTTCTTGGCGAGGATGGTGATGCCCTTCTCACGTTCCAGATCATTGGAATCCATCACACGATCCGGAACTTCCTCACGTTCGTTGAACACGTGGGACTGTGCCAGCATGGCATTGACCAACGTGGTCTTGCCGTGATCGACGTGTGCCACAATCGCTACATTTCGAATATCGCCGCGAACCGCCATCGAAACCTCTCTTAGTATTGCTGTTCTCTTGCGTTACCGTTCGGTACATACTGGTTATCGGTACTTACAAATCCGTACTCCACACAAACCGAGCCAATCCTAGCGAACCATTACGACAGTTCCGGTCCCAGCGCTTTCGCCCACATACAAAGTTTGCGGTTGTCGAATCTCAACAACCGCAAACGTATGATCTCTTGGGACCACTCAAAATAATTCGTTAATCCTCAAGTTCCTTACCAGTGCGTTCCGGCAAGCACAACGCCGCAACGCAGGCCAGAATGAAGGCGACCGCGAAAACGATGAATGCCACCGCCTTGTTGCCACCGGACAGCGTCAGGAACCACGGCATGAGCAGCGGAGCTATGATGGCAGCCACTCGGCCACATGCCGCAGCAGCACCGGACGCAGCAGCGCGCAGGCGGGTCGGATAGATTTCCGGAGTCACCGCATACAGTACGCCCCACGCGCCAAGATTGGATGCGGACAACAACATGCCAAAGCCCAACACCGCCGCTACGGAACCCGCTTGCGAGAAAGCAAACGCGGCCACGGCCGACACGGCAAGGAACACGCTCAGCGTCTTCCTGCGGCCCCAGATCTCCACCAGCCATGCGGCCAGGAAGTATCCCGGCAACTGCGCGACGGCGATGGCCAGCGTATAGCCGAACGACTTGGTCAGCGAGCCAAACTGGTCGGCCAGCAGCGACGGCATCCATGTGAACGCTCCATAGTAGGAGAAGTTCACGAAGAACCACGTGGCCCAAATGGCTGCGGTGCGCGCGATGCACTTTTTGCCGAACAGTTCGCGGGTGTTGATCTTCGGCAGTGGTTTGCCCTTCGGGGAAGCCACTGGCTCGATGCCACCTGCCTGTTCGAAATAGCGTACGGCCTGTTCGGCTTCGTCCTCACGCCCCTTGGATTCCAGGAATCGCACGGATTCCGGAATATGAACACGCGTCACAATGGCATACAGCAGCGGCAACGCGCCAATGAGCAAAGCCCAGCGCCAACCCCAATCGCCGGTATTCGGAATCACAAAGTAGCCAATGCAGGCGGCGACAATCCAGCCGACAGCCAGAAGGATTCCAACAGCACCGTCATACGACCGCGTTGTTTGGTCGGAGAGAATTCAGAAACCAGAGTGGAAGCCACTGGCAGTTCGGCGCCCAAACCAAGACCGATGATCAGACGAGCGATCAAAAGCGCGGCCAACGACCATGACAGTGCCATGCCGCCATTCGCCAAACCGAAAATCACCAGCGTCGCGGAAAAGACCGTTTTGCGGCCAACACGATCGGCTACAAAACCACCCAGCGCAGCACCGATCGCCATGCCGACGAAGCCGATGGACAGCACCCAGCTTTTCTCGGTTGGTGTCAGATTGAAATGCGGGTCAGCCGCGATGGCCGCCACAACGAAGGACACCAAGCCGACGTCCATGGCGTCGAAAGCCCAGCCGATACCGGACGCCACCAGAAGTTTCCTATGCGCTTTGTTAAACGGCAGGCGATCAAGACGCTCATTGCGTGTCAACGAACCCGACGAAGCAACCGATGCGGATTGCACGGATGTCATACTTCTTCCTCTCATACGAAACGACCATGCCTACAAGGCATGCCGAAAACCAGACAGAATCGTCTGAAAAGGAAACAATCCGAAAAGACGTCAGATCGTCGTCAACGCGGAAAGCACATCATCCTGCGTTTCCCGCACATCGAAATCATGGCGATCCCGAGCATCGCTCCATGTCGACTGTCGGAGCACATCCATGGTGTAGCGATACACCGTTGCCGGACGATTGCGTCCGACACGCAATTTGTCACCGGTGTCCTCCAGCTGCCCGGATGCGAGCATCTTACGGCGGAAATTCGCCAGATCGATGCTCTGACCGGCAACGGCCTCGTACACGTCATGCAGCTGGCTCAGCGTAAACCTCTCGCCTACCAATCTGGTGACGATCTGCGGATATTCGATTTTGCCACGAAGTCTGCTGAGGGCGTAGTCCACGATGTCGCCATGGTCAAATGCCAACTCAGGCAGATCATCCACAGGAAACCATTTGACATTGTCGTCGATACTCTGCCCGAGTTGCCCGTTAAGATCGTCGACCAACGCCCAATAGACGATGGATACCATCGGCAGCCCGCCGTGTGAGCGCGCCGGATCGCCGAATGTATACAGCTGTTCAAGATACCGTGGATGCAACGATGTCGTGGATTCCAGCGCAACGTAGGCAGATTGCTCCAGCGAGTGGTCAGCCCTCAAACCACCACCGGGCAACGCCACTGGCCAAGAAAAGGCTGGCGCACGCGCCGGACCAGCGGTATCCACAAGGTGGATCCCGCACTGGTTCGAGCATGTTCCTGCGTTCCGTGGGAAGCTGGCCCCAAAGCGAGAATGACCACGGAAACGCCCACCTGCGGCGGCTGTTTGCGCCGTTCTGAGACATTGCCCATGATCATCGCGCCTCACCTCTCCGATCTTTTGTCGATTTGAATTGTTCCGGAATCACAGTGTAGCACTTATAGTCAACATGACTATAAGTGCAGTGTTTCACCACACCGCTTGAATTTCAACCCACGTATGCCCTTCAACGAAAAAGGCCCCACGAAGGAGCCCTATGCGTCTTATGCGACGATGCCCTGAGCAATCAGCTCTCGGGCAACCTCACGATATTCCTTCGCGGTCTTATGGTTCGGCGCATAAATGGTGATAGGCGCGGCCGCAACCGTGGAATCCGGAAGTTTGATGGAACGTGAGATGACTGAATGGAAGACCTTGCCTTGGAATGCCTCATAAATACGCTGCAACACTTCATCACAATGCAAGGTATGCGTGAACATGGTGACGAGCACTCCGTACACTTCCAGACTCGGATTGATGCGGGATTGTACTTTTTCGATGGACTGCATCAACAAGGCCACGCCTCGCAGTGCGAAGAACTCAGCAGCCACGGGAATGATCACGCCATCGGCAGCGGTCAGCGCATTCACCGTAAGCAAACCCAGAGAAGGCTGGCAATCGACGATGATCACATCGTATTCATCCTTGACCTGACGCAACACGCCAGCCAGCACCTGCTCGCGCCCAACTTCGGTGACCAACTGCACTTCAGCGGCGGACAGATCAATGTTGGCCGGCATGATATCGAGATTCTCGAAATCGGTATGTCGAATCACATCATGCACATCCATGCGAGGATTGAACAGTGCGGTGTACACCGTATCTTCCACGGTATTGGCGTTGATGCCCAACCCCACCGTGGCCGCACCCTGCGGGTCGAAATCGACGATAAGCACGCGACGCCCATACTGGCTCAATGCACCAGCGATATTGATGGAACTGGTGGTCTTGCCGACGCCACCTTTCTGGTTGCACATGGCGATGATCCTCGCCGGACCGTGCGTCTGCAGCGGCTCCGGAGCGGGAAACGTCTCATAATCACGTCCAAGCAAATCCGTAGGCATACCGTTTACCTTACCAACATCCTTGTGTCAATTTTCACTGTAATCCATGCTAGTCCATTGTCACCGTTCAAAACGGCAGCAACACCATCATCTGGCGCGCGGATGAGACATCAGATATGTCTCAATCAGGTTTTCAGGACTGATATGCGTGTAAATCTGTGTGGTGGTAACGCTTGCATGACCAAGCAGCTCCTGCACGGTACGCACATCGGCACCGCCCTGAATAAGGTGCGTGGCGAAAGAGTGCCGCAAGGTGTGAGGATGCAGCGGCTTATCGATGTGCGCACGCTCCCCCGCTCCCCTGATGATTTCCCAAACCGACTGTCGCGACAATCTTTTTCCTCGTTTATTCAGAAATAGGGCACGCCGTTCCACGGGACCTTTCGATTTGGATTCCAGCTTAGGACGCCCCGCATGCAAATACCGGATGATCGCTTCGCACGCATAGCTGCCGACGGGAACCAGCCGCTGCTTAGAGCCTTTGCCCATAAGTCTTGCGATTCTGCCGTCCACATCGACATCATCGAGATTCGCACCGCACGCCTCCGACACGCGGGCACCGGTCGCATACATGAATTCAAGCAATGCCTTGTCACGCAACATCACCGGATCATCGGGAAACTCCGACACGACACCATCATGCTCTCTGTTTTGAGAAACGGGGATAGAGTCCAGCAGTCTAGCCACCTCATCAACGGTCAGCACATCGGGAAGCGTGCTCACGCCCTTAGGGGCCTTTACCTGCGCGGACACATCATCGACAACAATATGTTCGTTCACTGCGAAACGATGAAGCGCATGAATGCTGGCCAACCGGCGTGCCTTGCTTCGAGATGACTCTCCCGACTCGTCAAGGAAGACGATATAACGTTCCACATCCTGTGTCGTCACGGCCGCGATACCGCCAACGCCTTGGTCGGCAAGCCACTGACGATACTTCTTCAAATCGGCGCCATACGCCGACACCGTCGCCTTCGACAGTCCTCGTTCAACGTCGATATGAGCGAGGAATTGCCGAATTGTCCGTTCGAAATCGTCCATCACCCTCCTTCCAGCAGATCCCATCCGGCTCATCGTATACCACTGAGCGGTCCCTTACCATAGGTCAAACGAGCCCTGCCATGCAACGCAGGAACCCCCGCCCATTGCTGGAGCGAGGGTTCCTGTCAATCACGCTGAATCAGCGAAGAAGCTCAGGCTTCCTTCGGAGCATTCACATCAGCCGGAAGAGCGGCCTTGGCCTGCTCGACGATGGCCTTGAAGGTCTCCGGATCAGAGATGGCCAGCTCGGCGAGAGCGCGACGATCCAGTTCGATGCCAGCGAGGTGCAGGCCCTGGATGAAGCGGTTGTAGGTGATGCCCTCAGCGCGGACAGCAGCATTGATGCGCTGGATCCACAGCTTGCGGAAGTCGCCCTTGCGAGCCTTACGATCGCGGAAGTTGTAAGTAAAGGAGTGAAGCAGCTGCTCCTTGGCCTTACGGTACAGACGGGAGCGCTGGCCGCGGTAGCCGGAAGCCCTCTCGAGAACGACGCGACGCTTCTTGTGGGCGTTTACTGCGCGCTTGACACGTGCCATATTTGATTCCTCAGCTTTCTATTAAGTCTTCTTATTCGCTCTCGCTATACTCAGCGACCGAGCAGCTTCTTCATGTTCTTGCTCTGGGAAGTAGCCAGAACGCCGTCGGCCTTCAGTGCGCGACGCTTACGAGCGGACTTGTGCTCGAGGTTGTGGCGCATCGCGGAGCCAGCGTGCATCAGCTTGCCGGAACCGGTCACGCGGACGCGCTTGGAAGCGGCGGAATTAGTTTTCATCTTCGGCATTGCTGCCCTCCTTGTTTATTACTTCGTTTCGGAAGTCTTCGGTTTGTCGGATGCCACTGCAGCCTTGGCTTCGGCCGCCGCCTGAGCTTGGGCTTCCTGCTTGGCCGCCAGACGTGCAGCCTGACGGGCCTGACGCTCGGCACGGGACTGATCACCACGACGACGCTGCTCGGACTGGGTGTGAACCTTCTTGCCCTTCGGTGCGAGCGTCATGATGATATTGCGGCCTTCCTGCTTCGGAGCGAATTCGACGGTGCCGTATTCCTCCACCTCGCTGGCGAGACGCTGCAAGAGCTCGACGCCACCGATCGGACGGGACTGCTCGCGACCGCGCAGCATGATGGTGACCTTGACCTTGTCTCCACCGTTCAGGAAGCGCACAACATGGCCCTTCTTGACTTCGAAGTCATGGTCGTCGATCTTTAGACGGAAGCGAATTTCCTTGATTTCCGCAGTGCTCTGGTTACGACGAGCCTCACGAGCCTTGATCTTCTCGTTGTACTTGTACTTGCCGTAATCGATGAGCTTGGCAACCGGAGGCTTCGCGTTGGGCGCCACCTCGACGAGATCGAGGTTCGCTTCCTTTGCCAGGTTCAGTGCGACGGAAGTCGCGATGACTCCCACCTGTTCGCCGTTCGGGCCGATCAGACGCACCTGGGAGACGCGAATCTCGTCGTTAATGCGTGGTTCGTCGCTGATGATGACTCCAATCCTCATGTTCCATTCGACGGAATGCTCCCAGATCGGCAGTTTTTCAAAGTCTCGCATGTTCACGGCAAGCCAAAACACCCAATTCGAGGGCGCGACAAAGAGCCATACCACAGCTCTTCCACTGCCATTTCATACGGCACCAGAGGCTTATGCCTGAACCCGAGGCCCTGAAAGGCTTCCAGGTGGAGATATCCCGCTTTCTTGATTTCTCAAGCCTTGTAGATAATACCACACGCCGCGACCACAGCGTGTCGCATAATGAAACCTTCTGAAACATCTTCTTTAATCATTCTAACGCCATATTACACTGACCCCATATGACAGATAATTCCAACACATGCGTGATTTTCGCGGCTGGCGAATACTACAGCGATACCCCCATCGTTCCGTCTGGAGCATTCATTATCGCGGCGGACGGAGGGCTTGACCATGCACGCGCACTTGATATGTCGCCTGACGTGGTGGTGGGCGATTTCGATTCGCTTACTGGAGAACGTCCGACACAGGGTGAACACACCATTGCCCTACCTCCAGAAAAAGACGATCCAGACCTTCTGTCGGCACTAAAAATCGGCTGGTCACACCATGCGCGGCTTTTCCATATATATGGCGCGCTCGGCGGACGAATCGATCACACCATATCCAATATCCAACTGATGGCATTGCTGGCTCAGCATGGTGCAGTAGGTTTTCTGCACGGGAACGGCTCCATTGTGACCGCGATTTGCGATGGAGCACTCGATTTCGGCGAGAACAACGTCGAACCAGGACGTATGGTTTCCGTATTCTCTCATTCCGACACCTCTCTTGGCGTGAGCGAACGTGGACTGAAATACGAGGTAGATGACATGACGATGACCAGCACACGTGTCAACGGCGTCAGTAACGAATTCCTCAACGGAGCCGCCGCCCATATCGGCGTCGAACATGGCACCTTGGTGGTGACTTTCCCTTCGGAAGCCCCACTACCAGCAGTCTCTTGGCACCACACATTTGAGGGTGACCTCGGATCGTTGGACACCAAAGTATCTTCAGCGCTTGCCAAGCACGAACGCCAATCCCGCTAATCGCAAAGCGAAGAAAATCACCTTCGTCTATCACGTTTATCTCGAAAAGATGATGTGAGCGCTCACGGAAAAATACGACGTTTTCTGAAACACACGCGCGAGTGCGTTGCCTTAAGTACAGGTGACGCACTAAAGTGGGTGACGTTGGTAAACAATGGCTTCTGTGTGCCCAGCACACGCGTGGCCTACCCTAAAGGGAGAATTACATGACAGTTAAGATTGGTATTAACGGCTTTGGTCGTATCGGTCGTCTGGCTTTCCGCCGCATCTTCGAGCTGCAGGCTCGTGGCGGCCAGGCCGGTGACATTGAGGTCGCTGCAATCAACGATCTGACCACCCCGTCCATGCTGGCCTACCTGCTGAAGTACGACAGCACCCACGGCACCTTCCGTCATGACGATGGCACCCCGGTTGAGGTCACCTCCACCGAAGATTCCATCGTGGTCGACGGCAAGGAATACAAGGTTTACGCCGAGAAGGATGCCAACAACATCCCGTGGGTCAAGAACGATGGCGTTGAGTTCGTGCTCGAGTGCACCGGCTTCTACACCTCCGCTGAGAAGTCCCAGGCTCACATCAACGCTGGCGCCAAGAAGGTCCTGATCTCCGCTCCGGCCAAGGACGAGACCACCCCGACCGTCGTCTTCGGCGTGAACCACGAGATCCTGAAGGCTTCCGACGTGATCGTGTCCGCCGGCTCCTGCACCACCAACTCCATGGCCGCCATGGTCAAGCTGCTGGACGAGAACTGGGGCATCAAGGCTGGCTTCATGACCACCATCCACGCCTATACCGGCACCCAGATGATCCTCGACGGCCCGCGCTTCCCGAAGGCTCGCAACAACCGTGCCGCCGCAATCAACACCATTCCTCACTCCACCGGCGCTGCCAAGGCTATCGGCAAGGTCGTTCCGTCCGTGAACGGCAAGCTGCAGGGCCACGCCCAGCGTATCCAGTTCCGGATGGCTCCGTCACCGAGCTGACCACCGTCCTGAACAAGGAAGTCACCGCTGACGAGATCAACGCCGCATTCAAGGCTGCCTTCTCCTCCACCGACTTCTACGGCTACAACGAGGATGGCATCGTGTCTTCCGACATCATCGGAGACACCCACGGTGGCGTGTTCGATCCGACCCAGACCGACGTCAACACCGTTGACGGCGTGACCATGGCTCGTACCGTTTCTTGGTACGACAACGAGTACGGCTTCACCTGCAACATGGTGCGCACCCTGCTGTACTTCGCTGAGATCTCCGAGTGAACCATGGCGGAGCAATCCGCACAGTTCACTAAGTAGAACTTGGTACAAGGGCTTTCGTCTCACGGCGAAAGCCCTTTTGCTAACCGACACAAATACGTTTTAGAGTGAATCGATATGGGCAAGAAAAAGCATGAGAAGGGCGCCGGCTCCACGCCGGCAACAGTGCAACTCGAACAAGCGGGAATCCCATTCAAAACATACGAATACGCACATTCGAACGACCATATGGATGACGGTTATGGGGTTGAGGCCGCCACCAAACTGGGCTTCGATGAACATCAGGTATTCAAAACGCTTATGGCCGACACCGGCTCCGAACGTGTGGTGGGCGTGGTTCCAGTAAGCGGGCACATGGATCTGAAGGCGCTGGCCGCAGCAGTCGGAGCCAAGAAAGCCGCTATGGCCGATCCAAAAGTCGCCATGCGCGAATCCGGGTATGTGGTGGGAGGCATCTCACCACTCGGTCAACGTACGCATCACAAAACCGTGCTCGACGAAAGCGCGCTGCAATATGGCGAAATACTACTGTCGGGAGGCAAACGCGGCTTTTCGATCGGCATCAATCCCAATGATCTGCTCAAGGTGCTTGACGGCATAGCCGCACCTATCGGCACCTGGTAATCACCAATAGAAGCCGGTCAGCAGGCTGGTTTCTTACGAAGCTCACTGGGGAGCACGAAATGCATGTTCTCCTTAATGGTTTCGATGGTGGTCACATCATCGAAACCACGCTGTTCCAGCGCTTCGATAACGCCTGACACCAATTCGTCAGGCACGGATGCTCCCGACGAAATCCCCACGGATTCAACGCCTTCAAACCACGCAGGATCAAGCTCGGACGCATCATCCACGCGGTAGGCCTTTCCGTGAGGACCATTCGGCACGCCATCGAAGCGCGTGTTCAGCCCCTCCTGCGCAACCTCCATCAGACGAACGGAATTCGACGAATTCGCCGAACCAACGATCACCACGCAATCAGACTGCTCGGCAACCAACTTGACCGCGGCCTGCCGATTCGATGTAGCATAGCAGATATCGGAATTCGGAGGCATCTCAAGCCAGGGAAAACGCTCTTTCAACGCAGCGATCGTGCCCGCCGTCTCATCCACGCTCAATGTGGTCTGCGAAAGCAGCACCAATTTCGCATCCGAAGAAAACTCGAGCGAATCGACATCCGATTCATGTTCGATGAGGTGCACATGTTCCGGGGATTCACCGACCACGCCAACGGCTTCATCATGGCCGTTGTGTCCGATGTAGATGATCTCGTACCCTTCTTTGACGAAACGCAACACTTCACGGTGCACTTTGCTCACCAAAGGGCATGTAGCATCAACGATATGCATGCCCCGAGCTGAAGCTTCAGCCTTCACCTCAGGAGACACGCCGTGCGCAGAAAAGACAATCGGAATTCCCGCGGAAGCCGCGGCATCGGGAACCTCATCCAATTCCTGTACGAACACCGCACCCTGAGCCGACAATTCCTCAACGACATGCTTGTTGTGCACAATCTGACGGCGTACATACACCGGCGGCAGACCATCATTGCGAGACGTATTGGCAGCTTTGAGAATCGTCTGCACAGTCAGAATCGCCCTGTCAACGCCCGCGCAAAAGCCACGTGGATCCGCCAGTACGATACGCTTGGTCATGATGGCCGCCTTTCGTCACTTCGTGAAAACCTCATCAATACTAAAGCATGGGCGGCACGCCGGAGAAACGGCATCGCCATACGGCATAAAACAGGTAGACTGTGGTGTTAGCGGTAACGCTACCGTTACCGGAACATATCCAACGGCACTATGGAGTGACTATGACCTGCATCAATCTGCCTGCCCGCACCGGACAGCAATTCTCCATCTCCCATGGCGACTATGAACCGTCATCACCGAACTCGGCGCAACGATGCGCAAGCTGACCTATAAGGCGAAGATCTGACGGTCGCCCTTGGTCCGGACGATCTGGTGACCTGCTGCCACGGCCAGATCCTCATTCCGTTCCCGAATCGCATCGAGGGTGGCGAGTACACGTTCGAAGGCAAGACCTATTCGCTGCCGATCGATGAGCATGACCGTAACACCGCCATCCACGGCTACGGATACCGCTCGTTCTGGAAGCTGATTTCGCTTGCCGAAGACGCAGTGACCCTCGCCTGGCGTTCCCCCAACATGGTCGGCTACCCGTTTGATCTATATGTCACCGCCACGTACAGCCTCGCCGACGACGGCATGCATCTGACCGTCAGCGCCTACAATAACGGCGACACGAACGCGCCGTGGGCTTTGGCCATTCACCCGTGGCTTGCCAACAGCCTCAACGGCTATGGCGACGAAATCGACGAGCACAACGCCAAGTGCAGCCTTACGCTACCGGCTCGCACGCATGTCACCGTAGATGAAAACCTCATTCCGACCGGCACCGAGCCGGTTGACGGCACCAAATACGACCTGCGCGAAGACACCCTACTTACCGAGCAGCCGTTCGACGATGCATGGACCGATCTGGAGCATGCCGAAGACGGTTCCGTCACGGCAGTGTTCACCCGCGCCGATGGCAAGAAGGTCCGTGTTGGCGGCGATGAAACCATCACTTCGTTCCAGGTGTGCACCGGTACCAAGTTCCCCGCATTCCAGCATCCTGCCGGCGTTGCCGTGGAGCCACAGACCGCCTACGCCAACGCGTTCAACACAGGCAACGAGCTGATCGTGATCAAGCCGGGCGAAACCACCAGCACCTCGCTGTTCCTCGGTATGGCCGAGTAAACATGCGAGTGAGCGTGATCGAGTGATCCAGTCGGTTAAACCGGCTGATTCCGGTCATATAAAAACCCGACGGATAAGTCTAAGTGGCCACCTATCGAACACCGGATTTGGCAAACGTCTCGCTCGTGTGCGATAATCCCGAAGGCTTATTAATCGTAAGTAAAGGAGTCCAATCATGGGCATGCGCGGACGTAAGCGTAAGGATCGTCGTAAGAAGGCCGCCAATCACGGCAAGCGTCCAAACGCCTGATCCCTGCCAGCGTGAATAACGCTACAGAGCATCGAAAACCCCGCTGAATCGTTATGATCGGCGGGGTTTTCTCATACTCTCATCGGCTTGCTCACCGCTCTCCACAACAATGGTCGAGCGTTGCCTCAAGGCGGTCGATAAGACTCTGCGGGGCATGCTGCGGACGCAAATACGCACGCATGGCCGCGATCAATGCCCGTTCACGCTCGTCGCAGCAACGTTCGGGGTCGAAACAATCACCGGAGGTGCTAACGCGCACGCTGGTATGCGTCACCTGTGTCACAGTGCCGTCCTCGCTGGTGGCGACAGTGGTGATATGCCGTTCGATCGATTCACTCATGCTCTGCCCTTCCCTGCCGTGGCATAGCCACGTTCCTTCGCATAGTTGGCAAGTTCTCGTTTCAACTGCGTACGCGCGCGATTGAGACGGCTCATCACCGTACCGATTTTCACACCCTGTTCGTCAGCTACCTGCTGGTATGATTTGCCGTCGATAGCAGCATCGATGAACACCTGACGGCGTTCCGGCGAAAGCTTGGCGAGCGCCGCCATGATTTCTTCAGGCGCGTAAGCGTCCAAATATTCCTGTTCCGCCGATTTAAGCTCTTCCGGTGAATGCTCGGAAGCCGAATAGATGTCCCAATCGTCGTATTCGCCGGTGGAATCGTTGGCTCGCTGCGGTCTGCGCTTGGCTTTGGCGTATTGGTTGAAGTAGGCGTTGCGCTCGATGGTCGTCATCCATGCGGCGAAATTCGTTCCCTCCTGAAAGGAGTCGAACGCCTTGAACCCCCGTTCGAAAGTATCCTGCACCAAATCTTGGGCGTCGTCGGGATCGTTGGTCAGCTTCATCGCCTGCCGGTACAGCGCATCAACCACAGGCATGGCAAGTTTTTCAAAACGCGCCTTCTGCTTGCCATGGTTTCCGTTCGTACTTCAGTCACAGCTTCATTGTAATCGCATCGACTTCCACATGCCATGCACATAGCTGAAGGTAGAATGGCTGTTCGGTATCCGAAGAACAGGGAGAACACGAAATATGGCTTTGACTCTGGCATCAGCAGCACGTCTGCTCAGTGAGTATGGATTGCTGCGCGAAATCATCCAAGGAGACGACTGGACGCTTGACGCGCAGGCCTTCAACGGATTCGACAAGCCATTCGGTTCAATCACCTACGACACCAGGCAGGTCGTATCTAACACGCTCCTATGCTGCAAAGGCCGTTTCAAAGCGGAATATCTCGATGGCATCGATGATCGCGGTCTTGCCGCATACGTTGCGGAAAACGATTTCTCCGCGGCGACGAAAGCTCCGGGACTCATCGTGAATGACGCGCGCAAAGCTATGAGTCTGCTGTCCGCGGCATTCTATGGGTACCCGCAGGACCAACTGAAAGTCGTCGGCATTACCGGAACCAAGGGAAAAACCACTACCGCCTACCTCACGCAAGCCATGCTCAACGGCTGCTCCGGCGGCAAATGCGCATTGTTCTCCTCCGTCGACAATTGCCTTGACGGACATACCTATGCCGAGTCCGATTTGACCACCCCGGAGTCCATGGATGCGTTCCGTATGATGCGCGAAGCCGCTGATAACGGCATGGAATACCTAGTTATGGAGGTTTCGTCGCAGGCGTACAAAGTCGATCGTGTTTTCGGACTTACTTTCGACGTCGCCGCATTCCTCAATATCAGCCGGACCATATCAGCCCCATCGAGCATCCGACATTCGAGGATTACTTCCACTGCAAACGTCAGATCGTAAAGAATTGTCGTTCCTTGGTTCTCGGCACGGCATGCGCACACGCCGATCTTATTCGTCAGGATGCTGCAATCGCCGATATTCCCATCACCGCGTTCGCTCTTGGCGAAGCATCGGCCGCGGATGTGACCGCATGGCCGGAATCCGCCGACCATAGCCGATTCGCCATTGCGGTGGAAGGCGAACAGATTGGATCGCTCAGCTTGCAATTGGATGGCGATTTCAATTATGCGAATGCCGCCGCAGCCATTGCCATTGCGCATGCCGTTGGATTCGATTTCCATGAAACCACCGCGAAGGAAACGCTGCACAATATGGAACCGGTACGTATCGCCGGTCGTATGGAGCATTTCCACGATACGAAGTCGAATACCATCGCCATCGTCGATTATGCGCACAATTATGCTTCCGTAACGGCGTTGCTCGACTATGTCGGCCAACGCTACGGCAAGGACGATCCTGAAGTCACGCTGGTCACTGGATCCGCGGGCAATAAAGCGTACGATCGCAGATCGGAAATCGTCAGGGCCGCGCAGAATCGCATCAACCATCTGATTCTCACCTTCGAAGACACGGATGACGAGCCTGTGGAACACATCTGCCAAGACATGCTCGGCAGTGTCACCAATCCCGATCTGGATGCGAGGATCATTCTCGACCGTACGGAAGCAGTGGAATCGACCGTAGTAATCGATCGCAAGGATCCCGACCGCTCCATATCATCCTTATCATCGGCAAAGGCAACGAGCGCTGGTTCAAAGACCACGGCAAGCATATTCCCTTCGAGGGCGACGACCATATTGTGAAACGTATTTTTGGACTTGCCTGACCTGCAGCAACAGCCAACCATCATCGAGTAATCACCAACCATAAGGAACAATCCAACAATCATGATCACTCTTGAATTCACCGACGCAGCACCATGGAACAGCAGGCTGTGCAGGCGGGTCTTACCCTGCCCATCGAACAGACCGCGGTATGGGCCAAATACCAGAACACCATTGACGGACGTACGCCGTGGGGTGCGTATGTGGTGAAGCAGGACGGCGCTCCAATCGCATTCATCGCACTCATCGATTACGAAACCCATGGCTACCACTATTTGAGGTCCGTTCATGGTCCGGCTTGGCTTGACAAGCCTTCCGCGCAGCTGGAAGCACAGGTTCGTGACCTGCTTGTTGAGGACGTACGCAAACGCGATAAAAACGTTGTGTTCCTGCGTATCGACTTGTGGAATTTCGAGGGCTCGTTCCCGGTGCTTTCCACCGTTCCTTACAACGAGACCGTGTATGTGGACATCACCGGTGGCGATGAGGCGATTCTTACACGCATGAAGAAGCGTGGCCGCCGCGACGTGCGTAAGGCGTTGAGAGAGAGCCCCGCCGTTTGCGCCGATGAGACCGCGCAGGCGATGGCTGATTTTTCCGAATACTACGAGGTCATGGTTGATACCGCCAACCGTGACGGATTCTCCCCCGCTCCGATGAGCGACTATGTCGATATGATCAGCAATCTTGGTCCTGATCATGCGCGCGTATTCGCGGCACGTATCGACGGCAAGGTTGTGGCATGGTCCATCGTTACCATCAACGGCGATCACGCGGTCTATTACTATGCTTGCATGCGTACGGAAATCATGCGCCAGCATGTTCCCGACAAGCTGATTTACGTTATATGCTGCACGCTTGGCGAGCAAGGTTGCACAGTGCTTGATTTGATGGGCATCGGCAACGATTTCGCGCCTTCATTGAAGAGTCTGAACGGATTCAAGACGAAATTCTCCGAAAACATCGCACAGATTTCCGCAGGTCGTGACATTCCGGTCAAGAAGGCATTCTATCGTTCGCTCACGCTGCTGCAGTCGCTGCGTCGCAAACTGCGCAAGTAATAATCGCGCCCCACGACGGATAGCGCGAAATATCGTACGAAGAGGATGCAGCGAATCGATATCGCCGCATCCTCCTTCGTATTGCATCACAGATCGTTGGATCGATGGATCGTCGACAACAACCGACGCTCCATCATCGCCATGCATATATGCGATTACCGCACATCTTCAGAGGATGCAGCATCCGCATGCTCAACTTCGGAAGCATCAGCCTCTTCATCTTCAGCAAGATCCGGACCGACACTGCCGAAATCGTTGATATCGAAATCAGGATTGGCATCGGATTCGAAATCGAGATCCGCCTCGTCCTGATCCTTACGCGGTTCCGGCTCAACAGCCTCCTGGAAGACACGTTCCGACTTCGGCTTCTTCAAATCGGGATTGACCTTCTCTTCCAGCATGAGACGCGCATCGCCAGCCGTAGTGAAGCTACCGCAAATCAGCACACCGTGACCATAGCCAACACCAAGCTCATCATCGGCGTCAACCATATTAACAGCCTCCTGAATGGCATCCGGCAGTTCAGGAACACACGTAACCCTTTCCGCACCAAACACGCGTTCAGCAACCGTTTTCAGGTCTTCCGCGGGCATCACACGATCACGCCACGAGTTTTCAGTGACAACCACATGGCTCAGCAATGGTTCGAGCACGCCCAAATACTCTTCGACCTGCTTGTCTCCCATCATGGCGATCACGCCGACGAGTTGCTGGAAATCGTAATTTTCCTCAATCGCGGCACGCAACGATTCTGCCGCATTCACATTATGCCCGCCATCCAGAATGATCGTTGGCGATGTGCGAATCTGCTCGATGCGGCCTGGAATCCTCACCGTGCTCAACGCCTCAGCCACAAGATCACCGTCAAGCGCACCGTTGACGGGAATCACCACTTCCGCCGCGCACAGGGCCGCGAGCGCATTATGGGCCTGATGTTCGCCGAATTTGGCGATCGGCACTTCCGCGTACGTGCCATTCGGCGTACGCAGGGTCGCAACCTGACCGCCGACTGCCGGAATGCGGGTCACAACTTCCGCTTCGATGCCATCCCTCACCAGATTGGCATGGTTCTGCCTCGCCGCTTCCTCGATAATCGGCATGACGGCCTCTTCATGCGGTTGACGCCCGATGACCGCGGTGCAGCCCGGCTTGATAATGCCGACTTTTTCGGATGCGATCTGTTCCACGGTATTGCCAAGCCATGCCATATGATCCATGTCGATCGGTCCGATAATGGCCGCATCGGCATCGAGCACGTTGGTGGCATCCCAGCGGCCGCCCATACCGACCTCCACGATGGCCACATCGACCGGAGCGTCGGCGAACTTCCAGATGGCCATGGCGGTGAGCACTTCGAAGAAGCTCATTTTTGGCTTGTCGAGTTCTTCCATCTTCATGTCGACCATGGCTACAAGGTCTTTGATTTGATCCCAGGTATCAACGAAATCGTCGTCGGAAAGCTGCTGGCCGTCGATGGCGATGCGCTCGTTGACATGTTCAAGATGCGGTGACGTGTATAAACCGGTTCGCATGCCGTAGGCACGGCAGATCGCCTCGGCCATGCGCGCGGTAGATCCTTTGCCGTTGGTTCCGGTGATGTGAATCACACGGAACGACTGCTCGGGATGTCCCATGATGTCGAGGATCATCTTCATGCGTTGCAGGTCAAGATTGGTGGTATTGCGCTCTGATGGGCGGCTCATGATGTCGCGTTCGACGTCGATCATGCTTTCATTGTTGCGATTCGGATGTTCGAATGACATATTCTTTCGGATTCCTCCCCTACCTTGGGATTGCTCACTCAATCTCCCTTATTCTATGTGCTTGCATGAACGTTGCGCGGCGCAAAAAGTTATAGGATGGTTTGCGGTAATTGCGTAAGCATGGACAACCATATTCAGGAGATGTGATGAACGAAGTCATTACCGATAAAGACAAGGAGTATGAAGCCATGGAGCAGTCCAGCGCTCCCGGCCCTGATCAGGCGATGAGCGACCGTGTGAACAATCGTTCGCTGCGCCCGCGTTCCGAGGCGTTCAAGGAGTTCATGACCACCGGTTGGGATGATAATGAGCCGGCTATTGAACCGTTGGAGTCTTCCCATTACATTCAGGCTCGTCTTGACACGCTGGGTAAGGCTTTTCCCGGAGAGCGTATTGTGATCCCGGCCGGTCAGCCGAAGGTGCGCAACAACGACTGCGATTATGCGTTCCGTCCGGATACGACGTTTTCGTATTACACCGGTTTGGGTGAAGACTACGAAGCCGGTGCAGTGCTGGTGTTGAATCCGGTTGATCCTGATTCTCCGGAGGCTGCGGCCGGCAAGACGCATGTGCCGGAATTGTTTGTGGCTCCGCGTGCGAACCATTACACGCAGGACTTTTTCATGAATGCCCATTATGGCGAATATTGGGTTGGACCTCGTGCCGGCTTGCAGGAGATGACTGCAATGACCGGTATTGAGACCAATGACATTGCGCAGTTGGCTGACGCGTTGAGCAAGGATGTCGGTTCTGAAGCTGGTGCCGTGCGTGTGCGTGTGATTCGCGAGGCTGATCCGCAGATTACCGAAATGGTGGAGGATATTCGCGAGGCGAACGGTTTCGCAGATCCGGATGGCAATACGCATGCCGATGACAAGCTTCATGAGTTTGCCGCCGAGGCTCGCATGTGCAAGGACGAATATGAGATTCGTGAAATGCGCAAGGCCGTTGCCGCAACCAAGCATGGTTTCGACAATATTCTGCGCAAGCTGCCGTCGTCGCTCGACAAGCCTCGTTCGGAACGTATGCTGGAAGGCGCGTTCAATGCCATTTCCCGTGAGGAAGGCAATGAGGTCGGCTACGATACGATCATCGCTTCCGGCGCTCATGCGCCGATTCTGCATTGGATGCGTAACACCGGTACCGTGGAGTCCGGCGATCTGCTGCTGATTGATGCCGGTGTGGAAGTCAATAGCTTGTATACGGCCGATATCACGCGCACGTTCCGACCAACGGGAAGTTCACTGATTTCCAGAAAAAGTTGTATCAGGCGGTTTTGGACTCCCAGCAGGCTGGTTTCGAGGCTGCCAAGCCGGGTGCCACGTATTCCGACATTCATCATGCGTGCATGCGTGTGATCGCCGAGCGTCTGCATGATTGGGGCATTCTTCCGGTCGATGTCGAGGAGTCGCTTTCTCCGGAAGGACAGCAGCATCGCCGTTGGCTCGCCTGTGGTGTGGCCCATCATCTTGGTTTGGATGTGCATGATTGCGCTCAGGCACGTTATGAGTCGTATCAGGGTGCTGCGATTCGTCCTGGCATGATTTTCACGATTGAGCCGGGTCTGTATTTCCGTGAGGATGATCTGTTGATTCCGCCGGAGTATCGCGGCATCGGCATTCGCGTTGAGGATGATGTACTGATGACTGAGGATGGTCCGGAATGGATTTCCGCCGGCATTCCAAAGCAGATCGATGAGGTCGAAGAGTGGATGGCCAGCATGGCTGCCGAAGGTGCAAAGGCCTGATATGCCAACGCCTGAATTCATTCTCGAGTTACGCAAGAAAGTCGGTCACGATCTCCTGTGGCTGATGGGCGTCTCCGGCTATGTTGAAGACGAGCAAGGTCGTGTGCTGCTTGGCAGGCGTTCCGATACCGGCGAGTGGGCCATGGTGTATGGCATTAATGAGCCTGGCGAGGAACCTGCCGACACGGTGGCGCGTGAGGTCAAGGAAGAGACTGGCGTGGATGTTATCGTCACCGATTTGGTGTCGGTGAAGTCTTCCCGCAAGGTGCTTACGTATGTGAACGGCGACAACACCATGTATATGGATCACCTGTTCGTGTGCAAGACCGATCCGAATGGTAATGCCGAACCGTTCGTAGGTGACGAGGAAAGCCTCAACGTGGGTTGGTTCTCCCCTGATGACCTGCCTCGACCCCTGGCCGACACCACAGTGGAACGCATGGGCTACGTGCGTGAGTACCTCAAGAACAAGGCGAACGGCGACGCACACGCGCAATTCTCCTTCAACGGTGCGATTCGCTGAATACAGTCACAATTGAATATATAAACTAGGAGCTGGTGTGACGATCATGAACCGTCACACCAGCTCTTGTGTATGTCAGGAAGCCACGAAACTCACTTCGGAATCAAATTCCTTTGGCGAGCAACTCGTGCAGCTGGGCGCGATGTTTTCGCTGTTCACGCGGATCAGGCACCGGCAGCGATGCCAACAACTTCTGCGTGTAGGGATTCTGCGGGTTATTCATAACCTGATCGGCATCACCATGTTCCACAATCTCGCCCTTATGCATCACCATAATGCGATCGGCCAGCATATCGACCACGGCAAGATCATGGGTGATGAACAAGCATGCGAAACCTATTTCCGCCTGCAGTTTCTTGAACAGCTCCAACACCTTCGCCTGTACCGACACATCCAATGCAGAAGTCGGCTCGTCGGCGATCAGCAGGCTCGGCTTAAGCGCCAGCGCTCGTGCCAAGGAGGCACGCTGACGCTGACCGCCGGAAAGCTCATGCGGGAACCGGTTCATATATGCACGCGGCAACTGCACCATTTCGAGCAGATCTCCCACATAGTCGCTCGCTTCCGACACAGACGAGTACTTTTTATGCACGATCAGCGGTTCTGCCACATTCTCCGCGATGGTCATCAGCGGATTGAATGAACTACCCGGATCTTGGAACACAAAACCAATATCAGCACGCTTGGGTTTGAATTGACGTTCCTTGACACCGTTCATTTCCACACCCAACACGTTCAGGGAGCCGCCGGACACTTTCTGCAAACCCGCGATGGCACGACCGTAGTGGATTGCCGGAACGGATCGCCGACCAATCCCCAGGCACTTCGGAACGGTGAATAGTGAAATCAATACCATTGACCGCCTTGAAATCAGGCTGCGTCAAATGCCCAGGATAGGTGATAGTCAGTCCCTTGGCCTCGACGGCAATGGGTTGGTCATGCCAATCCTTGCTGCGTTCAATCACCTTGCCCTGCTCATCACGAACGACCAGTTTCTGCCCGATACGCGGCACGGCCGCGAGCAACCGCTTGGTGTAATCGTCTTTCGGCGAGTAGAAGATCTGTTCGACGCTTCCCTGCTCGACCACATGACCTCGATACATGACCACCACTTCATCGGCGATATCGGCGATCACACCCATATTATGGGTGATAATCAGCACGGAAGCGCCGAATTCGTCGCGGGCAAGACGCAACAAGTCAAGAATTTCTGCCTGCACGGTCACGTCGAGTGCGGTAGTCGGTTCGTCAGCCAGAATCAGACCTGGATTGAGCACCAACGCCATGGCGATGACGATACGTTGTTTTTGGCCGCCCGAGAACTGATGCGGATAGTAGTCAATTCGAGTTTCGGCATCAGGAATGCCTACTTTTTTGAGGATATCCACGGACTTGGCACGAAGCTCCTTCTTGTCTTTCATGCCGTGCGCGCGAAGTCCCTCTTCGATTTGCCATCCGATGGTGTACACCGGATTAAGTACCGAATTAGGTTCCTGGAACACCATGGCCGCTTCTGATCCGCGCATACGGCGCAGATCTTCTCCGGAAAGAGACAGTACGTCAAGCTGCTCATTGCCTTCACGGTTCGACAGATAAATCGCGCCGGAAGTGGTTGCCGTCTCCGGCAACAGCTTGATAATCGAACGTGCGGTCACGGATTTTCCGGAACCTGATTCGCCAACCACACCCACCACGGTTTTGCGTGGGATGGTGAAGCTAATCTTGTCGATGGCTTTGATGGATCCTGCGTCGGTCATGAAGGAAACGCTCAGATCCTTGACTTGCGCAAGATTGGTTTGTTCGTCACTCATTGCGTCACTCTTCTTCCTTGGAGCCCCATTCGGAGGCGGTAAATGACGGGTCGCGATCCGTAACGGTCACTGGCTGATCGCTGGCTCCCATTGGATTCTTGGCGGCCGCGAGCTCGGCTATCACCTCGTTGCGAACGCCCGGCTTCTGGCTGGGATCAACCGAAGTATCTTCGATGGATCCAACCACCTCACCAGCGGATTTGCGTGCACGCAGACGCGGGTCGGCAAGGTCATTGAGGGATTCGCCCACCAAGGTGATACCCAGAACAATCAATACGATGGCGATACCTGGGAACACTGCGGTCCACCAAATGCCCGCGGTTACATCCGACACGGAACGATTCAGATCGTAACCCCATTCAGCGGCTGCGGTAGGTTCGATGCCGAATCCGAGGAAGCCCAATCCCGCAAGAGTCAGAATCGCTTCGGACGAGTTCAACGTCAGAATAACCGGTAACGTTCTGGTGGAGTTCTTAAGAAGGTGCTTGGTCATGATGCGCCATGTCGACGCGCCCACCACGCGAGCGGAATCAACGTAAGCGGATTCCTTGATTCGAATGACCTCGGATCGAATGGTACGGAAATACTGCGGAATATAGACCACGGTGATGGAGATACCCGAAGCGAGAATGCCACTCCACAGACCAGACTGACCGCCGGAAATCATAATGGCCATCAGAATCGCAAGCAGCAGCGAGGGGAAAGAGTAGATGCGTCGGCGATCATGACAAGCACACGATCCACCCAACCACCGAAATATCCGGAAACCAAACCGAGCAATACACCCGCGAAAATAGAAAGCAGCACAGCGATCACAATCGCAATGACCGCGGTACGAGAGCCCCAAATCACACGGCTGAACACGTCATAACCACCTGCGGTGGTACCCCAAATATGCTCGGATGAGGGTGCTGCCTGGGCCGGGAATGAAACTCCATTGGCATCTTTGAGCTGCGCATAGCCGTACGGTGCAATTACGGGCGCGAACAAGGCCACGAGCAGGAAGAACGCCGTGAGCAACAGGCCGGTAATCAGCATGCCTTTCTGCCAGCCGACCGCTACGCGAAGCTCCTTGATGATCGGAATCTTGGCCCAGAACGGAGCTTTCCTGTTGACTTTGAGATCGTTCAGACGAGTGTCACCCGGGACGGTGACGTTATTTGCTGATGCAGTCATGTCAGTACCTCACTCTCGGATCCACCAACGCGGCGATAACGTCAACGATGAAGTTGACGACGGCCACGATGATGGCGATCAGAATCACAATGCCCTGCACAGCTACGAAGTCACGCGCTTTCAGATATTGGGACAACATGAATCCGAGTCCCTTCCATTCGAAGGTGGTTTCGGTAAGCACCGCGCCGGCGAGCATCAATGCGATCTGCATGCCCATAACGGTGATGATTGGAATAAGCGCCGGCCTCCATGCGTGCTTGCTGAGCAGACGTTTTTCGGCGACGCCACGCGAACGCGCAGCCTCGACATAGCCGGAATTGTAGGTGGAAATCACATTGGTGCGCACCAAACGAATAAACACGCCTGCGGTGAGCAATCCCAACGCCAGCGCAGGAAGCACGGCGTGATGCAACACGTCGGCCAGCACGCTCATATCACCCAGCTGCAGTGCATCGATAATGTAGAAGCCGGTCGGAGAGACGAGTCGGGTGAACTGCATTTCCGAAGACAACGAGCATCGACCGGATGCCGGCAACACGTTCAGCCAGATGGCGAAAATGAGTTTCAGGACCAATCCCAAGAAGAACACGGGGGTGGCGTAGCACAGAATGGCAAAGGTTCGAATGCCTGCATCGGCAGCGTGATCGCGTCTGCACGCAGCTACACGACCTAAGCCGATACCTACGATCAAAGCAACAATGAGCGATAGGAGCGCCAACTCGAAAGTCGCTGATCCGTAATGAACAAGAATGCTGATAACCGGCTGATTATCAGTCAACGTAGTGCCGAGATCCCCATGGAGCAAACCCCCAAGGTAATCGATATATTGCACAATAAGAGGACGGTCGTAGCCGGCCGCATGAACACGCTTTTGCAACTCGTCAGGGGTAAGACGACCACCCAATGCCGCAGAAATAGGATCGCCTGTAGCTCGCATCACGAAAAACACGACGGTGACGAGAATGAAAACGGTTGGAATAATGAGCAGGAATCGAGTCAGGACGAAACGGAAAAATCCGCCTGACAAATGATTCTTTTTGGCTTGTTTCGGCTTCGCTCCTGAGAGACGGCCGGAGCTGCTGTGTCTGACACGCGATGCTCTTGATAAGAAGCCTGTACGGCTTTGATTTACAACAATATCGAATCACTGCGCCGTTTCAGGCAGATAATTCGGGAAATGGGGACCTCCGGCCATAGACCGGGGATCCCCAGTGGTTTTCTATGCAGGCTGCGGCAGGTCATGCCGCACATCCGCACACATCACGCCTTGGTGACAGATGCGAAACGGAAACGGAAGGAAGCGTCGAGCACAACACCCTTCACGTTGGCGCCGGTAACTGCAACCTGCGCACCCTGCAGCAGCGGATGGTGGACAGGTCTTCGGTTTCAAGGGTCTGAATCTTCTTGAGCAGATCCTCACGGGCGCTTTCGTCGGTTTCACCAGCCTGCTCCATAATCAAATCGTTGATTTCGGAGTTGGAGTAAGCGTTGTTCACGAAGTTGCCGTCACGGAAGAACGGAGACAGATAGTTATCCGGGTCGGAGTAATCCGGGAACAGCCGAGCTGGTAGACCGGGTAGGATCCATCAGAGTCCTCGGTAACAACACGGTCTTTGTTGTACTGGGTCCATTCGGTGGACTGCAGGTCGACCTTGAACAGACCACCCTCCTCGAGCTGAGCCTTGAGAGCCGCATACTCGTCGGCGGAAGAGGATCCATAGTGGTCCGGATTGTACTGCAGCTTGAGCTCAACCGGAGTGGAAACGCCTGCGTCCTCAAGAACCTTCTTGGCCTTGTCGGCGCTCGGCTTGCCGTTGCCGTCACCATACGCGGTCTTGAAGGTGTCTTCGTGACCAACTAAACCGTCCGGAATGTAGGAGTACATCGGGGTGTACGTGTCCTTATAGACCTTGGTCGCCAACTCCTCGCGGTCGATGAGGTTAGCAACGGCCTGACGCACAGCCTTGGCCTTGTCGGCATTCGGTTCATCGGACTTGGTGCCGTACGGCTGGATGTTGAAGTTGAAGACCAGGAAGCGTTCCTCACCGCCCGGACCCTTGACGACCTTGACCTTGGAGTCCTTGGACAGATCATCGATGTCGGTCGGAGTCAGAGAACGGTAGGCCACGTCGACCTGTCCCTGCTGCACGGCCATCTTCAGGTTGGAAGAATCGGCAAAGTACTTGACCTGAACAGTGCTGTTCTTGGCCGGGGTCAGACCCTGATAAGAGTCGTTCTTGGAGTAGCCTGCAACCTCATTGGCCTTGTAGGAGGTCAGAATGTACGGACCGGCGAAAGCCTTCTCCTTGATGATGGTGTCAGCATCAGTGAGCTTGTCGGCGGAGAAGACCTCTTCGTCGACAATCGGACCGGCCGGGCTGGAAAGCACCTGCTTGAGGGTCACATCGTTCTTGACTTTGGAATGGAACACCACAGTGGTGTCATCTGGCGTATCGATGGATTCGATGTTGGCCAGCAACGAACTCGGACCATTCTCATCGTTGATCGTGTTGACACGGTCGAAGGAGAACTTGATATCGGACGAAGTCAGGTCGTGACCATTGGCGAACTTCAGGCCAGACTTGATCTTAACGGTGAACTCAGTGCCGTCGTCACTCCAGGTACCGTCATCCGCAGCGATGTCCGGAGACAGTTCAGAGGTGTTGTAGTCCTGCGCATACAGGAACGGGAACACGTTGATTTGAACGGCATAGGAACCGTTGTCATAGGAGCCGGCAGGGTCAACGCTAGTAACCTTGTCCGTGGTGCCGACGGTAATGACATCCGCATCCCCCGATGCGGAACCGCTATCCTTTACGCCGCCGCATGCCGCGAGCGAGGCCAGTGCGGCAATCGAGACAGCCGCAGCCATAATCTTCTTGTGATTCACTATGGAATCCTTTCTCTTCCTGCTGTCGTAATTGGTACTCCAAAACGACGTGCCACAAGGGTAGGGCACACTTTGTTAGCGAAACATTTCACGGAAGCTCATTTTGCGACGTCACCCTTTCTCGATCCAACGAAAACTCAGCAATCACAACGGTTTTGCAGTTAATTTTTTTCCGAAAAGTGTGTGTCAAATAATGAGACAGCGAATCCCATATTGAGAATCGACGGTCCTCGTGACACGCCGAAAGACGGAACTTGCATCAACTAATTAACGGCGTTAATATATCAACTAGTTCAACGAAGGGTCCGTGCACTGGCGCAAGGAGGTGTCATGAGTAGTTACAGCGCTCAGCAATCATCGATTTCAGAAAACAATCGTTCCAGAATTCTGCAATACCTCTACCACAACGGCATCAGCTCACGTGCGCAAATCGCCAAAGCCATCGAACTCACACCCGCGGCCATTACGAAAATTACCGCAAAACTACTGTTCCGAGACGTTATCGAAGAAACCGGAGACATGGAAGGCGATAAGAATCGTCGTTCCATCGGCCTGAATCTCAATTGCGCGAAATACCATGTCGTCGGCGTGAAATTCGCACGAAGTCTGGTGCAGATCGCAGTGTTCGACCTGAAATGCAATCGTATTTCCCTCACCGACCTGCCCACCGTTGACGAGGAGCATATTCCCGAAACGGTAGAACAGATCCGGGCCACCGTACGACAGCTCATTGCGGACGATTCGAGCATCGTAGCCGTCGGCATGGCCGTTCCTGGTCCGTATCTGGTGGAGGAAGGTCGCACCGCGCTCGTCTCATCCATGCAGGGTTGGCGGCAGGTCAACTTCATCAAGGAGTTCAGCGAAGCGTTCAACGTACCCGTATTCGTTGAACAGGACGCACGCGCAGGCGCCTTGGCGCAGTTCCTGTTCAACCCGGAACTGTCCGAGGGATCGCTCGCCTACTATCTGCTTGGCGAGGGCATCGGCCTCGGCATCATCGACAATGGTTCGATCTATTACGGCGCGCACGGCACGGCCACCGAAATCGGACACATCTCCGTTGACGTCAACGGCAAGCCTTGCGACTGCGGCAATATCGGGTGCCTGGAGCGTTACTGCTCAGCCAACGCAATCCACGAACGGCTCAACGAACAGCCGAGCATTGTGCCCGGATGCGAGGCAATGACGCACGCGCAGGCATGCACCGCGCTGTTCGCCAAAGCTGCGGCAGGAGACAAAGCGGCCATGGATCTGACTTCCGAGGTCGCTCGATATATCGGATATGGCGCGGTCAATATCATCAACGCCTTCAATCCGACGCATATCGTACTCGGCGACATCATCTCCCAAGCCGGACAGCCCTTGCTTGACGAGGTCAAAAAAGTCGTTCGGGAACGTACCATCCCCGAAGTCGGGCACGATACCAAAATCACCTTGTCCAACCTCCCAACGGACGCCACCGTCAGCGGTGCCGCGGCCGTGGCCATCACCAATTTTCTGGAACATCCTTCGATGTTCTTTGACGTCGCATAGCACGCCACAACCAAAGAAAGGAACACCATGTCCAAGCCAATCGTCATTTCTCTCGGCGAAATCCTGTGGGATATGCTCCCCACCGGCAAGCGTGCCGGCGGCGCACCCGTCAATTTCGCATACCATGCGTCCCAGAACGGCGCGAAAAGCTTCGCCATCAGCGCCGTCGGCAACGACGAGCTGGGTACCGAACTGCTCTCCGACGCTCACAAGGCCGGCATCAACACGCTGGTGCAGACCAACGAATACCCGACCGGCACGGTTGACGTGGCCCTGACCAACGGCATTCCGGAATACACCATCGTCGAAAACGTGGCCTGGGACCACATCAAGCTCACCGACGAGCTCGTCGAAGCCGTGTCCAAGGCCGACGCCGTCTGCTTCGGCACCTTGGGTCTGCGCTCCCCCGAATCCCACGACACCATCGTCGAACTGCTCAAGCACACCAAGGAAGGCGCTCTGAAGTTCTTCGACATCAACCTGCGTGCGAACTTCTACTCCAACGAACTCATCGAAGAACTGCTCGGCTATGCGAACATCTTCAAGATCAACGACGAAGAGCTGATCATGATGCGCGACATGTTCTCCATTCCTGAGTGCAACGACGAAGAGGCATGCAAGTGGTTCATCGACCGCTTCGACCTTGAGTACATCATTCTGACCGGCGGCGCCACGTTCAGCACCATCACCGCCAAGAATGGCGAGGTTTCCACGCTGCTGACCCCTCACGTCGAGGTTGCCGATACCGTTGGTGCAGGCGACTCCTTCTCCGGTTCCTTCACCGGCAAGCTGCTGAGCGGCGCACCGCTCAAGGAAGCGCATCGTGCGGCTGTGAACACCGCCGCCTACGTGTGCACCAAGGAAGGCGGCTGGCCAACCTACCCTGCGGAAGGCGTCCCGGATTATCTCGCCGAAGCCGGCAAGTAAGCCAGATTTTCCTTTCATCATCAACGAGGCCATGTCTGCATCATGGCTCGTTTTTCATACCCATATTCAATCCGCAATTGGTGCAATCACGATTGTCACGATATACGCACCTCAACGAAGAATGATGCCATGAACGACACCAGCAACACCACAAACGCCGCTTCACAATCCGATATTCCGCAGTCAGTTTCCGATTTCATGCGGCATATCACCGACTTGTGTGGCGGCGAACACGCAAGATGGGCCGAAAACTTCAACGCAGGATTCGCCAATACACTCACCACCACCGTGAGACGGCATGATGACGGCACGACGTTTCTGCTGACGGGAGACATACCTGCCATGTGGCTGCGCGACTCCTCAGCGCAATTCCGACCATATCTCGCCGTAGCCATAGATGATCCCGAGCTCACCGCGCTTATTACCGGGCTTGTTCGGCAGCAATTCAGGTTCATCAATATCGATCCATACGCAAACGCGTTCAACGAAACACCCAGCGGCGCTACCTGGGATCCGAACGATCAGACCGATTCGTTCGAACCATGGTTGTGGGAACGCAAATACGAGGTGGACTCCCTGTGCTACCCCATTCAGCTGGCGTGGCTGTTGTATCGCAATACAGGAACCACCAGCCATTTCGATGATGCGTTTGTAAGCGGCATCCGTCGAATCCTTGACGTGTTCGAAACCGAGCTTGACCATTCGAATTCGCATTACCGCTTCTTCCGTCCGAACGACGATCCGCGCGACAGCGTGCCCAACCATGGTGCCGGAGGACCTTTTGCCGTCACCGGCATGACATGGTCCGGATTCCGCCCCAGCGACGACGCCTGCGTCTACCCATATCTCGTGCCGTCCAACATGTTCGCCAGCGTGGTCATGGGATATGTGCAAAGGATTTTCATCGACGTGCTTGACGATCGTGAAATCGCCGGTCGTGCCGCGGCGCTGCAGCATTCCATCGATGATGGTCTTGCCCATCACGCAACCATCCGCAATGCGGCCGGAAACGCTATCTACGCATACGAAGTGGACGGTCTCGGCAACGCGTTGCTTATGGATGACAGCAATGTGCCGAATCTTATGTCGGCACCTTATCTCGGATTCTGCGAAGCGGACGATCCGCTGTATCTCGAAACGCGCAATACTTTGCTGGATCAGGAGAATCCTTACTATTTCGAGGGTGACTATGCACATGCCATCGGTTCTCCGCATACGCCAGAAGGTTATGTTTGGCCGATCGCCATGGCCATGCAAGGATTGACAAGCCACGACAAAGCCGAAAAAGAACGTATTCTTGATCAACTTGTCGCCGCCGACGCCGGCACGCATCTCATGCATGAAAGCTTTGACGCGAACGACCCGAACTCCTATACCCGTCCGTGGTTCAGCTGGGCCAATATGATGTTCTGTGAATTGGTCATGGATTATTTCGGTATTCACGTCAAGCTGTGAGTGGCTATCAGTTTAAGCTTTGGCTTCGCTCACAGCGCAAGAATTACGGTAGATGATTTGCACTTATTGACATTCCATGATATCTTGAAAAGTCCGGTCTTGCACCGGGTGCTTGATAATTCAAGATTGGGGATGATCGGTTTCGACGGTGACCTGTTCGTCGCAGGGAAGCGTGCCGAGAACGTAGGGTCCGCTCGTGGATGCCCCCTACAAAAGAATAAGTGCTAAATCTAACCGCACTGAGTTCGCTCTCGCTGCCTGAGCTTCGCGCCAGGATTAACCAGTGAGCAGCCGCTCCGTTCACTCCTTCTCGTCTTTGGAAGGATGCTGAGCGTCGTTTAGAAGACTTGCTTTGTCGACTGAGCCACAGGGCCGGCAAGGGACTTTTACTGTAGATATGCCCGCCATCAGTTGTCTGCGATATCGATGGGAGCAGAAAAACCGCCGCACGGCCAGCAGACTACGCACGTAGAAGACTGAGGGTTCGGTTATCGGACCGGGGTTCAATTCCCCGCATCTCCACGAGTTGAAAGCCGCCAGAAATGGCGGCTTTTCTTGTATTTCCAACGGTTTTCGAAGATTCCTGGGTTTACTCCAAATTACCCCCGATGTGCCGGATGTTCTAAAAAATGTGGGCAAAAATCCCTCCTCCGGCTTGCTTAATCTCTTCCAAGTTCCATCTGTCTACCACCCTAAACAGCATGCAAGGTACGTTTTTAGGTACTCCTCTTCACAAGACAACCTCGTCAAATCAACATACGAAAAATCCAGCTCTCCCCCATCACAAATCATCAGAATCCCACCATCAAATTCCGTGTGTCGATTTGCATTAACCGCTTAAGTGGTTAACATAGTTAATACATCAACCTAGTTATCACGTCACAGCAGACGACGTCAAGGAAGGACTTGATCGATGACCTGCACTTACTCTCCCGAAGCCTACGTGTTCGGCTCCGAAGAAAACCACGCCCTGCTCGAGGCGGAAACCAACGAGCTCCTGCATTTCGGACACAATTTCCCCGCCCCGCAGGGTGGCTCCTACTGGCTGGACGATACCGGCAATCCGGATCTGACCCAAAACATCCACACGTGGATCACCTGCCGCATGGCGCACGTGTATTCCTTGGGGTTCCTGCACGGCGAGCCGGGCGCCGCAGAACTGGTTGACAAGGCCATCGCCGGCCTGCGCGGTCCGCTGCATGACGATGAAAACGGCGGATGGTATCCGTCCATTTCCGCAGACGGCTCCACCCATGAAGCAGGCAAGGTCTGCTACGCCCACGCTTTCGTGATTCTTGCCGCCACTTCCGCCAAGCTTATCGGCCGCCCGGACGCGGACGAGCTGCTCGAAGAGGCTCTGGCAACCTACGACAAGCATTTCTGGGATGACGAGATCGGTCTGGCCGTCGATACTTGGAACACGGAATTCACCGAGCTTGACTCCTATCGCGGCATCAATGCCAATATGCACACCACCGAAGCATTCCTTGCCGTTGCCGATGTGGCCGGAAACGAGGAATACCGCGAGCGCGCTGGTCGTATCATCGATCATGTGGTCGGATGGGCAGCCAACAATAACTGGCGTATTCCTGAGCATTTCACCGCCGATTGGCAGCCGGATCTCGAATGCAACCATGACAAGCCGGATGACCAGTTCAAGCCGTACGGCGCCACTCCGGGCCATGGCATCGAGTGGGCACGTCTCATCACCCAGTATGCGTTGAGCTCCAAGCAGCGTTCCGAAGAAGGCAAGCAGCAGCTTATCGAAGCCGCCGAGAACCTGTTCGCTCAGGCACTTGCCGACGCCTGGAACGCCGAAGGCACCATCGGTTTGGCTTACACCACCGATTGGAACGGCAAGCCCGTTGTCACCGACCGCATGCACTGGACGCTTGCCGAATCCGTGAACACCTCGGCCACACTGGCCACCGTCACCGGCAAGCAGGTGTACAAGGATTGGTATGCGACCTTCTGGAAGTACATTGACGAATACCTGATCGACCATAAGAACGGTTCTTGGTTCCACCAGCTGAACAAAGACAACGAGGTCATCAGTACCGTCTGGCCGGGCAAGTCCGACCTGTACCATGCCACGCAGTGCACGCTGATTCCGCGTCTCGATCCCGCGGTCTCCGTCGCTCCTGCGTTGAAGGCCAATCCGAACGCTGACGGCCTCCAATAATCGAACTTCTCCTTCTCTCCTCCTATTCGCGAAGAACCCCGGTACCGCAAGGCAACCGGGGTTCTTCGTATATCAACGCGACTATTTGATGATTGGACGCAACGGCGCAGACACGTCGACGTTATGCTTGTCTCCGATCACATTCGGATCATTGATGATTTTATCGACGACAGCTTTCTTCAACTTGAGGCCGGATGAATCGCCCCATACGATCACACGGTCTCCCCCATTGATTTCCGTGGTGATGGAATCCTGGGTTTCGGCAGTCACCTTGGTGATGGAGTTGCGCATCGATTCCGGCAATGAGCTGAGGATCTTCAACGCCTCCTTGATGGAACGATTGCTCAGACTTGTTTCGACATCCTTCACTTCAATGACGGGAATTCCTTCCACGGAAGCTCCGCTGACGGAATTCAATATACGCCCCTTGCTGTCGACCGCGGTCATGCTGTCCTCGCCTGTCTTGAGCATCGCAGCAGGCTTTTGCGCCTTGATGGTCACTTCAAGGGAGTCGGGCAGTTTTTTCTTGGATTGCGCGGAAGTGACTCCCGGAATCTCCTTGATTTTCTTTTCCACGTCATTGTTCGACACGAGAAGAATCGATTTTCCTGCTTGCTGGCCCGCAATATCCAACACCTGAGACTCACTCACCCATTCGTTGGCGCCGACAACGCTAATATTGCCGGACTCGAGACGGAATACCGATGAGAAGAAAAACAGCCATACCAACGCGCCTGCAACAACAATGACAGCAGCGGAAACGCACGCGCGCATGGCGACGACACGCGCGTTCGCCTTGCGTCGTTCTTTCAGACGCGCACTGAAATCAACCACCTTCGGGCGCGTTACCACGCCCAACGTGCCTATGGTTTCCTCCAATGTCTTCGAAACGAAATCCTCGCCGGCAAGATTGCGCGCGTCCACGAAATCGCCTGATCTCGAACGACTCACGCTGCCTTTGTTGCCACTCTCAACCGTATTTTCCTGCGTCTTCTTCCCGGAAGAAGACGCGCGTCCCGCTCCACCAGCGACGGAACGGCCTTTCGGCTGAACCTGCTTTCCAGCATCGCTGTGTTTCCGGCTTTGGATGGTTCTACCATGCGACGTCTGATTTTCAGGCGTCGTTGCGGAACCATCCGAACCCGTACCTGAACTGATGACCCTTCGCGTCATCAGCCTCACAATCCCAACGATGAGCCTGAAGGGAGTGCAGCATCACCTCGTCCATCTGTGTGATGTCGCCTGCGCCAACAGTGAAGATGACATCGCCATGATGAGCACGCATCGTCATCATCTGTGCCGCGGTATGCATATCCTCCACTCCGCGAATCCAATCCTCGGCAGGCGTGTGGTCAAGCTTAAGCGCCTCGTCCACAATGGTGGCGGAGCTAATCGTCGGATAGTCCTCCTGCTTTTCACGTGCGGGGAAAATGCCGGTGACGATCACATCATCCGCCTTGGCCAATGCTTCAGCGAATTCACTCGCAAAGAACATGGTCCGGGAGAACAGGTGCGGCTGGAAGATCACGCGAATCACCGACTGCGGGTACCTGCGGCGCGCCGCATCCAGCAATGCCGAAATCTCCGTAGGATGATGCGCGTAATCATCAACGACAGTCACTTGGCCGACCATACCACGCACTTGGAAACGACGGGCAGCTCCAAGGAACGACGTGGCGGCTTGGGCAGCGTTCTCGACATCGACGCCCAACAACGCGGCCGCAATAATCGCAGCGGAGGCATTGCGCGCGTTGTGAATGCCTGGAACGGTAAGCGTCACCGGAACCATACGCTCATGTTCGCCCAACAATCCCGCGGGCATGTGTAAGGTGAAATGTTCGGCACCGCTTTGCGCGCTTTCGCTTTCCGATTCGATATGCACGAACGCGGCACCGTTCAAATCACCCAACGAAACCGTATCCTGCGTCGCATACACGACCGTACGCTTGGCCGTCTGCGGATCGAGAGCACGCAATACCGCAAGATTGCCTTCATCATCGCCGCACATCACCACCGATTTTTCGGCATGCTGAACATGATTGACAAAAGCCGCACGATAGTTTTCCTGCGTGCCGTAATGGTCGAGATGATCGGCTTCGGAGTTGGTGACAATGGCGATTTCCGGATGATACTTGGCAAAGCTGCCATCGGATTCGTCCGCTTCCGCCACAAGAACGTCGCCCTTACCAGCATGGCCTCCGTCAATCGTCACACCATCCTTGCCTTGGATGGATCCGCCGATGGCATAGCTTGGATCGGCCAGATTTCCCTCACCGGCATGGGTGAGGATATGGGCCAGCATGGAACTGGTCGTGGTTTTGCCATGAGCTCCTGCGACCGTCACCGCACGTTTTGCGTTCATCAGCAATGCGAGAATGTCGCTGCGGTGCACGATGCGTTCGCCTGCTTCGTATGCTGCGACGATTTCCGGATTGTCGGATTTGATGGCGCTGGAGAATACGACGGTATGTTTGCCTTCGACGTTTTCTGCGCGCTGCCCGAATTCGACGGTAATGCCGATTCCCTGCAGACGATCGGTTTTGGCGCTGGGTTCACGATCTGAACCGTCCACTTCAACGCCCTGTTCGTGCAGCATTTCAGCGAGCACGCTCATGCCCGCGCCTCCAATGCCGATGAAATGGGTTGCCCCCAAATCATTCACGCCTTCCTGCGGACTGAACGACGCATGGGTTGGATCAAGAACGATGGTACCGGCTTCACGCTGGTTGTCAGACACGACTGCTCCTCTTGCATGTTTTTTCTAGCTTGTTCCATTATGGTCTCACCCATGGTCTCGCATATGGCCGATCATGGGTGGGATTTTGGAATGCGACGAACGCACCTGCCGTCGCCGCAGCCTACTTTTCGTCAATCATGGAAAGCACGCGCTTGGCCATGACTTCGGCGGCATCTCGAATACCGTATTGCCAGGCGTTGTCGCCATACTTGGCAAGCAGATCCGAATCGGCAAGCAGCTTCGGCACATGCTGTTTGACCCATTCGGCGGTGAATTCGCGATCAGCCACCATCAGACCGCCTTCCGCATCGACGACAGGCTGGGCGTTGAATCGCTGCTCGCCGTTGCCGATTGGCAGCGGAACATAAATCGCGGGGAGTCCCAAAGCCGTCAATTCCGATACGGTGCCGGCCCCAGAGCGACAGATAATCAGGTCGGCGCAAGCGAATGCGAGATCAATACGTTCCAAATACGGCGCAACACGATAATCGCCATCATTGCCATGGTCCGGGCCAAGCTCGCCAAGCACCTGTTCGCCGGCGCTCACCGACACCAATGAACGCACTTCATCATCTTTGCCTTTCCCAGTCAGATGAATCACCTGGGCGTGTTCCAGCAGCTCCCTAGCGGAAGCCGCCACCGCACGGTTCACGTTCACCGCGCCCAGCGACCCTCCAGTCACCACCACCAGTGGACGGTTCGGATCGACACCGAGTTGCGCTGCGGCCGATTGTCTTGTGGCAATGCGGTCATGTTCCATGCCATGGGCTATCGCTGCGATTTCGGCACGCAATGGCAATCCCACACGCTCGGCTTCAACACCCTTGCGTGGCTTCAAGCCGGTTTGCGCATAGGCGGTGCCAATCATGGACGCCCAGCGAGCTCCCAATTTGTTGGCCATTCCGGCACGGGCATTCTGCTCATGCATCGCGATCGGAATGCCCATCTTGTGCGCTGCCGCATATACGGGAGCGGACGTGTATCCGCCGAAGCCGACAACCACCTGCGCCTCATGACGGGTGAGAATGTCACGGACTTTGGCCGTTTCGGCTTCCACTGCGCGGGAAACTTCAGCGCTGCCATATTGGGCCTGCGTGGGAAAGGAACCTTCTCAATGGTTTCCAGTTCGAAACCGGCTGGGGAACCAAATCGTGTTCCAAGCCGACGACAGTGCCCACCACTGCGATATCGGCGTCTGGTTCAAGCTCGCGAATCACATGCGCCACGGCGAGCAGAGGATTGACATGACCTGCCGTACCACCGCCGGCAAGAACGATATGCTTCTGATTGCTCATAGTGTACGAGCTTAGCCCACGGCACCCCAGTACGCCGCGCGCCATACCGTCGCACACGCGGATGCTCACATTTCATCTACGTTTGCACACCGCAATACGCGGTAGCGTATGCTACGGTCGCAGCCGACACTCAGACCCGCTGCATCTCCGCTTGGATCTGCGGCTGCTGCTTCATCATGCTGATGGTTACGCCTGCAGCGCCCAAACACAGAATCAACGACGAACCGCCCGCGGACACAAACGGCAATGGCACACCCATCACCGGAAACAATCCCACCACAACGCCGATGTTCACGAATGCCTGGCCGACGATCCACACGGTAATGCTGGCCAATACCAAAGTGATGTACCTGTCCTGCGATTGCAAAGCCACCACGAGCATGCACCATCCAAGCACCAAGAACAGCAGAATGACGAGAGAGGCGCCTACAAAGCCCGTTTCCTCACCGATGATGGCGAAAATGAAATCGTTGTGCGCTTCCGGCAGATATCCCCATTTTTCTCCGGAATTGCCGATGCCCACTCCAAGCAAACCTCCGGAGGCCATGGCGTATTTGCCATGCACCGCCTGATAGCAGACCCCCTGCATGTCGGATGCGGAGCAAGTTTGGTATGTGGCCATGATGCGGCTGAGTCGGTTCGGACTGGTGATAACGAGTCCGCCAACCAAAACCGCACCGCCGCATGCCACGATAGCCAACCATTTGCCAGGAAAATCTCCCAACAGCAACGCGGCACCTGCGATCGCGAACAGAATCATGGCCGTGCAAGATCCTTGCCACTCACAACCAACAGCAATGCAAGACCAAGCCACGCAATCAACTTGAGATATGCCTTATATGGTCCGACTTTGTTTATCTGCTTCTGCGCGTAGATCAGTTCCCGCGGCAGCCATATGCACAACGCAAGCTTAACGACTTCGGCGGGCTGGAAGGTAAATCCAAAAAGGCCGATCCAACCTTTGTTGCCTTGGACATCGATGCCCAAGGGGGTAAACGTCAGCGACTGCAAAAGCAAAGCGATAATCAGGAAGACGAAACTGAATTTCCTGATGAGCTCCGCCGGAATCATCATGCAGGCAACACCCACGATAAGTCCAAGAACGCAGAATCCCCCCTGTTTCAGTGCTTGGGACCACGGAGACTGTCCGTTGGCAATCATGTTTACCGAAGAGCTGGAAAACACCATGATCACACCGAAAATGGTGAGAATGATCACCGCGGTTCTGAACCCATGAAAACACCAAATCGGATTAAGCAGGCTTCGCAGACCGATATAACCATGAAAATCGTCGACCTGCTTTCCGACGGCGGCCTTCTTTTTCTGACGACTACTATCAACCTGCCTGGTTTTAGGCTTTTCCATGCTCGTTCACCCAACGCTGAGCCTGCTGTGCGAACTGGTTTCCACGATCGGCATACGACTTGAACTGATCCATCGACGCACATGCAGGCGCCATCAGCACCACATCACCGGATTGGACATACTCGCCCGCGGCATCAACCGCCCGTTCCATAATGACCCCATTATCCGCCGGATCGATGATGGTCAGAGGAATGTTGGGAGCGCTCGTCTTGAACGCATCCAGCATCGGCTGCTGATCCCTGCCGATGATGACCGCGGCTTTGATGGTATGCGCCTGATCAGCCACCAATTGCTCGAAACTGCTGCCTTTGGCCAGTCCTCCGGCAATCCACACCACGGATTTATCGGCAAAACTATTGAGCGAGGCCTTGGCCGCATGCGCGTTGGTCGCCTTGGAGTCGTCAACGAAACGAATGGCTCCCCCATCCGCCGTAGTGGCGGTGGCGACGGTCTGGATACGGTGGCCACTGGAGTGAACTGCTTCAGGGATGCGATCGCCTTCTCCTTATCCGCGCCAAGTCCCAACACCAACGCCAATGCGGTCAATGCGTCGGCGAGCAAATGCGGATATACCGTGCCATCCGGCTCGGTCAGATGTGTGAACTCGGCAACTTTGGCAACCTGTTCAGGCTTGCCCGCCTCACCGCCCGCGATGCCGGACATGTCGACGATCCAGCCGTCCTTCACGCCAATCTGGCCATCTTGCGGTTCCGACAATGTGAATCCAACCCTACGGCAGCCTTCCGCGGTTTCGGCTGCGAATGCCAGCTTGGTCACGCGCTCATCATCCGCGTTGTACACCAACGCCTTCTTGGCATGGTGGAAGACCTTCGCTTTATCGGACGCGTAATTGTCGATACCGCCATGCCAATCAAGATGGTCGTCAGCGATATTGGTGATCGCCGCGCAATCCAACTCAAGAGAATCGGTGAAATGCAATTGGAAAGAACTGAGCTCAACACACAGCACATCATTTGCCGGATCGACTGCGGCATGGGACACCGCTTTGCCGATATTGCCGACAGCAGGTGCGGTCAAACCGCAAGCCGTCAACATCTCCGAAGTCATTTCCGTAGTGGAGGTCTTGCCATTGGTACCGGTGATGCCAATCCATTGCGCAGGATGCCCAGTGGCATCGCAATCCACCCGCAGCTGCCAGGCAAGCTCGACCTCGCTCATCACCGGAATGCCACGACGTTGCGCTTCGAGAATGAACGGGGTCCTCGGATTGAATACCGGAGAAGTCATCACCAAGTCGACATGATCCCAATCAATGTGGTCGAAAGAGTGCAGATCGGCATCAGGCTTCTTCTCATCCACGCCCAACACCTTTTCGGCGCGGGAACCCAACACCTCCATCATGCTCTGGCCAGAAACTCCAAGACCCGCCACAATCGCGGTCTTACCGCTCATATCCATATCCATCATCCTTCGATCGTCAGAACCTCATACGCCTTAATATCACAGTCATATTGCGTTCATTCGCAACGGCAACAGACCGAGCATCGACTGTCACAAGCCGGAACGGGCAACCCAATCGCCATAGAAAAGCACCAAGCGACCAGCACGAACAGCAGTTCAATCATCCAGAAGCGAATCACAACCTTGACTTCGGGCCATCCCTTCAATTCGAAATGATGGTGGATCGGAGCCATCTTGAACACACGCTTATGCGTCATCTTGAAATAGCCGACCTGAATGACATCGCTCAACGTTTCCATGACGAACAGGCCGCCGAGAATAATCGCGAGGAATTCCGTATGCGTGGCGATGGACATGGCAGCGAACAGGCCGCCAAGCGCCAACGAACCGGTATCTCCCATGAAAATTGAAGCCGGATTGGAGTTGTACCACAGGAACCCGAAGCATGCTACCGCCGCGCAAGCCGCGATAATGGTCAGATCAAGTGGATCAGATACCGCGTAGGTAAAGCCCTCATGCCCCGATCCCTTAAGGTGGTAGAACTCCCAAAAAGCGATCACCGCATATCCCATGAACGCAATCATCGAAGAGCCAGCTGCCAAACCGTCAAGACCATCAGTCAGATTGATGGCATTGGTCCACGCGGTCATCAGGAAGTTCACCCAAATCACGAACAGCACGATAGCCACGACCTTACCCGCGAATTCGAAACTGAAGAACGGCTCCTCAATGAAGCTCATGCCGGCCTGGGCACTGGGGAAACCGGAATTCGTAGGCAGAATCAACGCCAGCACCGCATATATGGTAGCCAGAATGAACTGACCGATGAACTTGCCCTTAACCGTCAATCCCTCGCTCTGCTTCTTACGAACCTTCGCGAAATCATCAATAAAACCAAGCAATCCCATCGACAACATGGCAAACAGCACCAGCACCGCAGACCACGACGGAGTCTCACCCCGCGTGACGAAGCGGTACAGCGCCGACGAGCCCCAGCCCAACACAACCGCCAAATTGATGACCACGCCACCCAACGTAGGCGTGCCACGCTTGACTAGATGGGATTTCGGACCATCCTGACGTATGTATTGCCCATAATTCAGCTTGTGCACCAAACGAATCAGCAGCGGGGTGCCCACGATCGTCACAACCAGCGACACCACAATTCCGATGATGAGCGAAATCACCTGATGTTCTCCGTTTCAGTCAGACATTCTTCAGATAACGTCGTTTATTCGATTATTCGAATCTTGCCAAATATTCTTGTTCTATTGTGCAGCCAGGGCCTGCCAACGTTCGGCCAAAGCGCTCAAGCCGGAAGCGTGGGAACCCTTAAGCAGCACCACAGCGCCCGGATGTTCCACGGCGAGTTGCGTCACCAGACGATCGGCCTCGTCAATGTCGTGCACCCAATCAATATGGGAAGCACATCCCGCAGCGGATGCACCTTCAGCCATGGCACCGGCCAGAGCGTCCAAAGAGGCATCGGATGTGCTGCCGACCGTCAGCAACGCGTCAACGTCGCCTTCCACCGCATACCGGCCGATGCCAGCATGCAAATCCTTTTCATCCGGACCAAGCTCAAGCATGGCACCCAACACCGCAATACGGAACGGTTGGGTCTCAGCACCCGCCTTCCAACGCAACAATCCGTCAAGCCCCGCCTTCATGGAATCGGGATTGGCATTAAATGAATCGTCGATCAAGGTGAACGATGTTTCAGGCTTGTGCACCGTGGAAACAGCCATACGATGAGGACTGATGGCCGTGACGTCAGACAGCGCGGACGCGACCTCATCCATCGACATACCCAAATGCATCGCTACCGAAGCAGCCGCCAACGCATTCATAACGTTATGCTGACCGCAAATGCCCAGAGTGACCTCGGCATGCTCGCCATCACCATTGTCCAAAATGAAGCTCGGATGGTCCAATTCGTCGCAATGCACATGTTGCGCGCTGATTGCCGGCTTGCCGTCATTGTTCTGCGGAAGTCCGAACCACATCACGTCGCCCGGAGCGATGGCGCTCATCGCAGCCACATGCTCGTCATTCGCGTTCAGTACGGAAAGACCACCTGGAACAAGACCACGGATGATTTCCGATTTGGCTTGTGCGATGCGTTCCGGCGAGCCGAATTCCCCTAGATGCGCGACGCGACTTTCAACACGACCGCAATATCCGGCGGCACCAGCGACGTCAAATTCGCGATTTCCCCAACATGATTGGCACCCATTTCCGCAACCAGAAAGCGAGTTTCCGCATGTACTTTGAGCGAAGTCAACGGCAGTCCGATTTCATTGTTGAACGATCCGACCGGCGCAATCGTCGGTCCTATGTGCGCCAGCAACGCCTTCATGAGATCCTTGGTAGTGGTTTTTCCGACGGAACCGGTGATGCCAATCACCGTAAACGGCGTTTCCAACGCACGCCGGCGTTCGATATTGTGCTTGGCCAACGCGCCCAAGGCAAGCACCGTATCTTCCACCACGATCTGAGGCACTCCGGCACCGTCGATCTCATGGTCGACTATTGCGGCAACAGCGCCCTGAGCGCCTACCTTCGACACATAATCGTGGCCATCCACGCGTTCTCCGGCAATCGCCACGAATACCGATCCTTCAACAATCTGTCGTGAATCAGTGAATGTGCTGGTGGCCACAGGCGTATCAATCGCCGCGGTGCCGGCAATCAGCCGTCCCTGAACCGCCTGGGCGATTTCCTCCAAGCTCATTGGCATCATGGTCGGGCTGCTCACTCTGATTTCTCCTCTGTGTTGATGTACTGCATATTGTTCACGTTGTTTACGATTATCACTATTCGACGTCCGCATCCGTTCCGATCGAGACTAGTTCAGATCTCGAGATACACGCAATGCGCTTTTAATATTGGCTTTACGTACGCCGGCCGCAAGCACCATGGCGATGGACAATGACAACGCGCTGCTGTCCGTCTGCCCGTATGCCTCCGTCGCTTGCGCTGCGAGCGCATCGGATTCCTGCGTACGACCTGCGATGTGGGTCTGCTTGCCGACAGTGCATCCAAACCGTGCGACCGACTTGACGATCTCAGCCTCGCTGAGACCCTTGTCGTCGCAGCCAAGCACATCAACATTCACCGACTGCAACGCATCGTCATTCAACGTTTCCTCGCTGAGCGCAAGGATCACAGCGGCGGCACCGTCTTCGGCGCACACAGCCATCGTACGCTGCACGTCAAGAATCGACAATGGATAGTTCAGATCAAGGAATCGTTCCAACGATTGCGAATTGCCGGCACTAATCACGCCGACCGGATTGCCGAGCATGTGCAGGAAATCCGCGAGATCCCTCACACCCTGTTCCACCGTTTGCGTATTGCTGCCAGCCACGGCGAACACCGCCAGCGAATCGGATGGGCTGCCCGCCATCTCGCTGGCAAGCTTGCCCAACTGTTGCGCAGTCGGTTCGGCATAAATCAAAGGAATCTGAACGCCATCCGTTTTTCCTCGCAACGCATGCGGCACCACCGCACCATACGCACCAAGCGCTTGCACCTGCCGTAACTGTTGCTCATCCACCTGCATGGACGGCATGAACAACGCTCCCGGCCGCACCGAATCGATGTCGTCGGCAATGGACGTGACCGTCACTTCGGTAGCGAACGCGGGATCAAGGTCAAAGCCATATCTGCTGGCAAGCAGACCCAACGTCATTCGCCTATTCATGGATTCGCTGACCGCGCTCATCTTTCCGCCCCTCCGTTCTTCATGCTCACACACTCACCAAGTCACTGGAATAGCATCAGTTCGCGGACTTGACGCCGGCACTTCGTACTTCTGCATAAGGAATTCACCAATCTCCGCAGTGACCGGGCCTGCCGTCAGACCACCATAACCGCCTTGCGGATCTTTCAACACCACCGTAACGACGAAACGAGGATTATCCGCAGGAATAATCGCAGAATAATCGCTGATAATCGACGACAGACGTCCGTCCGCACCGGCAACTTCCGCGGTACCGGACTTTGCCACGACACGGTAACCATCCACTTTGACGAACTGGGAATAGTGGTCGGACACGGATTCCATGGCATTCATCACCTGCGAGGCCACCTGCTCGTCAATCACGCGCGTCGCTTCGCCTTCAGGCTTCTGCTCTTCGGAATGCCCTTCGGCATCGCTGATCGCCTTGATGATGCGCTGCGGCTTTTTGACGCCCTTGTTGACGATCACGCAACCGCGTTCGTCAACTGGACGCGCATTGGTCGTATATCGCCTGGCCGAA
>ENA-OPZM01000005-OPZM01000005.1-human-gut-metagenome-genome-assembly--contig:-NODE-5-length-86559-cov-14.120210_pt1 | contig 86559 bp, 74 predicted proteins | sample MGYA00242478_ERZ504493 | MGnify/ENA primary metagenome ERZ504493 (study PRJEB26092, sample SAMD00036227) | human gut metagenome | host: Homo sapiens | study: EMG produced TPA metagenomics assembly of... | reverse complement strand
AAACCAACCCGTTGCGCGACGGCCTGTCCGAGTCGAATCCGCAGCGTTTCCGTGTGGAACGCCCGAAGTCCAGCTTCGCCTCCTGGTATCAGTTCTTCCCACGTTCCGAAGGAGCCTACTTACGGTGAAGACGGCAAGATCGTTCCCGGCAACCTCAAGACGTCGATCGCCGGCTTGGAACGCGCCGCAGCCGAAGCTTCAACATTGTGTATTTGCCGCCGATCTTCCCGATTGGCGTGACCAACCGCAAGGGACGCAACAATTCCCTGGTAGCCGGCCCGAACGATCCGGCTCCCCGTTCGGCATCGGCTCCGAACTGGGTGGCCACGACACCGTTGACCCGCAGCTTGGCACCATGGACGATTTCAAGGCATTCTGCGAGCGCGCCCACGAGCTGGGCTTGGAAATCGCGCTTGATTTCGCTTTGCAGTGCTCGCCTGACCATCCGTGGGTCAAGGCGCATCCGAACTGGTTCCGCACCAAGCCGGACGGCACCATCGCATTCGCAGAGAATCCACCGAAGAAGTATCAGGACATTTACCCGATCGACTTCAATGCCGACATGGAAGGCATCGAAAAGGAAGTCGAACGCATTATGGATCTGTGGGTCAAGGCGGGTGTGACGATCTTCCGCGTTGACAATCCTCACACCAAGCCGGTGCGTTTCTGGCAGGATGTGATTGCCGCCGTTACGAAGAAGCATCCGGAAGTGCTGTTCCTTGCCGAGGCGTTCACCCGCCCGGGCATGATGCGCGCGCTGAGCTATGTGGGCTTCACGCAGTCGCACTGCTACTTCCCGTGGCGTAACACCAAGGAAGAGCTCGAAGAGTACCTCGAAGAGACCAACGGCAATGGCGGCTTCTACCAGCACAACACGTTCTGGCCCACCACTCCGGATATTCTCACCGCCTACGTGCGCGACAACGGCATTGCCGGCCATGCGGTGCGTGCGGTGCTCGCCGCTATGGGCAGCCCGAGCTGGGGTATTTACAACGGCTACGAGCTGATCGAAAACAAGCAGCGTCCGGGCTTCGAAGAGCAGATCGACAACGAGAAGTACGAAGTCAAGGTGCGCGATTGGGACAGCACCGAAAAGTACGGCATCGCCGAACTGCTGACCTCGCTCAACAAGATCCGTGACACTCACCCGGCTTGCCGCAGCTACCACACCTGCACATTCTGCCGAGCGACGACGCGGCGTGATCGCATTCCTGCGTCAGACTCCGGCCGAACTGACCGGTACCGGCAAGGCAGATACGATGATCGTGATCGTGAACCTCGACGGACACAACGCGCACCAGTCCATTGTGCACATCGAGCTTGGCGACTTCGGTTTCGCCACCGACAAGCCGCTCAAGGTGCATGATGAGCTGACCGGCCGCGACTTCGAATGGGGTTACGACAACTACGTTTCGCTCGCCCCTTGGGCCGACGTGGCACACGTGCTCACCGTAGTCGAAGACTGATTGAGTCTCAATCGATCTGATTAATCTCGGTCAGCTCGACTAGAAATTCGTTTCGATTCATACCACAATACCGGTTCCACTTCGGTGGAAAGCGGTATTGTGGTTACTGATAATGCAAACTGCCCAATCTCAAGGAGAAATGACATGGCAGAAACCTTCAACGTCGTGGTGGAAATTCCGCGCGGCTCCAAGAACAAGTACGAAGTGGACCACGAGACCGGCCGCGTGTTCCTGGACCGCACCCTGTTCACTTCCATGGGTTACCCGGATGACTATGGCTACATCGACGGCACTCTGGGCGAGGATGGCGATCCGCTCGACGCGCTCGTCATGATCCCGAACTCCGTGTTCCCGGGCTGCGTGGTGGAATGCCGCGCCGTTGGCCTGTACCACATGGTCGACGAGGCTGGCGGAGATGACAAGGTGCTGTGCGTGCCGGCTGACGTACGTTTCGACGACATCAAGGATGTCGAAGACGTTTCCGAGTACCACAAGGCTGAAATCAAGCACTTCTTCGAGCAGTACAAGGCTCTGGAGCCGGGCAAGGAAGTACTGCCGGGCGATTACTGGACCGGTGCCGCCAAGGCCGAGGAAGAAATCGTGGCCGCCCGCAAGCGCCTCGAAGAATCCGAGAAGTGATTTCCACGCCTTTCTAGATAGCTTTAGGTAGCAATCCAAGGAAAGCCCGTTGACGTACGCACTCGCACACGTCAACGGGCTTTTGCATACCTTCCAACGTCCAGATTCCGCCAGTCACTGGAAGAATCCTCCCGCAAACCAGCCCCTCAGCGGGCAAAAACCTCCACTCACTGGAACAATCACCCCACTAACACGGCTTCCAGCGGACAAATTCCCCCAGTCACTGGAAGAAAATGCCCGCAAATCAACTTCTCAGCGGCAGATTCCTCCACCGATTGGAGGAAAACGGACAAAACCATACCCTCCAAGTGTCCAGATTCCTCCAGCGAGTGGAAGAAACAGCCCGCAGACGGGATACACTCGTACTGCACGCGCATATTCGCCGGGGCCGCTATAGTGGAACACGTAATTCACGGCATGCGAACAGTATTCGCAGAATTCAAAGCCCGCTGGCTGGCGCGGCAGTTCTATGTCGGTACCCCTAGGCGTAGGCGGACGTGAGACTCCGTCGAGGCCCATCCCGTGGGAAACCGGCGGGATGAACCTATATACCAGCTATGTTGATTCAAACATTACTTATTGCCGTTTCCGTATCGATGGACACATTCGCCGTTTCCATCGGCAAAGGTCTCACCGTCAAAAAACTACGCGGCCTCGACGCGTTCAAAACCGCCCTCTGGTTCGGCGGATTTCAGGCGCTTTTCCCACTGCTCGGCTATTTCGCCGCCTCCACGTTCAGCAAATACGTGACCGCCGTCGACCATTGGATCATTTTCGGCCTGCTCGCCCTCATCGGCGGCAACATGGTGCGTGAAGCATTCGAAGAGGATGAAGAGAACGCCAAGGAAACCGCTGATTTCGATTGGAAGCACATGCTTCCGCTCGCCGTGGCCTGCAGCATCGACGCATTCGCCGTCGGCGTCAGTTTCGCATTCATGTCGTTGAACATTTGGATTTCAGTGATCATCATCGGCATCACCACCGGCCTGTTCTCCGCAGCCGGTCTGTATATCGGTCGCGCGTTCGGCTCGCGCTGGCAGAAGCCCGCACAGATCGCAGGTGGCGTCGTGCTTATTCTGATCGGCGTGAAAGTATTGCTGGAACATCTCGGATTCCTCGCATAATAATCGCAAATCAGATATACAAATAAATATACAAACTTACAGTAAAAGCCCGTAATCGCACATGATTATGGGCTTTTACATTACCGCTTACCGCAAATACTTGCGATTATTTTCCTGCGCTTTCGCGTTTTCTCGCGATTGCAGGAATCACACTATTAGAACATGACGGTCGCGTACGATGCGATACCGACCACAATTCCGGAAATCATAACCGGCAGCAGCGCAATGCCGATCCACGGATTCTTGGATTGCGGATCGGGATCGGCATCACGATTCCACCAATACGAACACGCGTCAAGCGCGATAATCAGCAACAACGCCACAATCACCGCAACAGCCCACGCCGTCGTCGAGCCATAATCGGTGGAAGCCGCGTTTTCGCCGGAACGAATCGGCAGCAGCGTCGATAGGAAGCACCAGCCCGCGCTGCCAATCATGGCAACGCCTTCCACAACATTGTGCGACAGCGAACGAATCAGATGCGTACGGTTCTCACGCGCCATCTGACGCCCGAACGAAACCACAATCAGCAGGATCAGCAGACCGCCGACGCCGGCGATCCAGCCTTCCTGCATCCAAAACGTGTCTTCGTCACCCAAACCGGCAGGGAAAATCGCACGTCCGAGCATCATCGTCGTGGCACACACCACGGAAAGCAAGCCCGCAATCACGGAAATCGCATGCCCCGCAACACCATCGCGGAACGGGTTGAACACGGCAAGCAGCGCAATCATCGCCACGGAAGCCACAACCGTGAACGACACGATTGCGGGCTCTTCCGCATTCCCATAGGAAATGCCGGGAATCAGAGCAAGCACAACCAGCACCACATATGCGGCGATTTGGACGGCAAACACCTTGCCGAACGAGGCTTTCTGAGCCGACTTGACGGCAACTTTTTCAGAGGCGGTCATTTCGTCCCCTTTTCATGATTTTCCATAATGTGGTCATTACGTATGCGATACCATTAAATGTAGCCGCAAGTGTCCACATAGTTCAGATAAAATTAATGAAACGCCGATAACACACAACAAGAGTACAATCGCGGCAACGATACAAAACCAGTACAAGAGACAAAGGGAGCTAACGTGACGGATCTGACGCTTATGACGTTCGCTAGCGACCCAGCTACCGTGCTTCCTTCTCTGGCGCTGCTTTCCCACCGCGTACGCGTGCTACCAATGGACGCGGCAAGTCTGGTGAAAATGCCGGAAAACACCATTCTTTTTCTGGATGCGCGGGATGATCTGGCCACGGCGAAAACATTGTGCCGCCTGATTCATGCATCCGGACTGTCCACGCCGATCGTGCTCGTCCTCACCGAGGGTGGCTTCACCGTGGTCAATTCGCAGTGGGGCATCGCGACGTGGTGGTGGCGTCCGCTTCCCCGGCCGAAGTTGAGGGGCGTCTTCGCTTGGTATCCGAGCGCGGCAACTCGCCGGTCAATGCGGTTTCCGGTTCCGGAGAATCGGGCGTGCAGAACGAAGACGGCATGATCCACTCCGGCGACCTGGTGGTGGACACCAACGGCTATACGGCAAGTCTGCATGGGCATCCGATCGACTTGGCATACAAGGAGTTCGAACTTCTCAAGTACCTCGTGCAGCATCCGGGACGCGTGTTCACCCGCGCGCAGCTGCTGCAGGAAGTGTGGGGCTACGACTATTACGGCGGCACCCGCACCGTCGACGTGCATATCCGTCGTCTTCGCGCCAAGCTGGGCGGCGAATACGAGCATGTGATCGGTACCGTGCGCAATGTCGGCTATCGTTTTGATCCTCCGGAAGAAGAGGAAGGCGAGGCGGCAGCCAAGGACGCCGCAGTCCACAACGCTTCGAGCGAAAACTGATTGTCGCACTATTCGCATTGCTGGCATTGCCTGCGATTTGCGATGCTTGCGATTGCCACGATACTTGCGATCTGACTGTCGGCTATCTCACTTTCGTACGCGCGATTGCATATTCATGCGACGGTAGACTGGTGCCATGCCCCGGGAATCGAAACAAGCGCGACTGTCACGCATGCATCAGGAATACGCCGTATTGTGCGAGGAGATTCCGCATCCGAAATGCGCGCTGAATTTTTCAAACCCGTTTGAGCTGCTGGTGGCGACCGTGCTAAGCGCGCAAACCACCGACAAACGCGTGAATATGGTCACACCGGAATTATTCGGCGAATATCCGGGACCGGCCGCACTTGCGAGCGCCAATCCCGAACACGTGGAAAGCATCATTCATTCCATCGGATTTCATCATACGAAGGCAAAGAACATCATCGGACTTTCTTACGCATTGTGCGAACGGTTCGACGGCGAGGTGCCGCAAACCATGGATGCTTTGACAAGTCTGCCCGGGGTCGGGCGCAAAACCGCGAACGTGGTGCTTGGCAATGCTTTTGGCGTGCCGGGATTCCCTGTCGACACGCATGTGATCCGTGTGACCGGGCGGCTGCGCTGGCGTTCGGACTGGGCGAGCGGCTCCCCCGACCCCAAAGCCATCGAACGAGAGATCACCGCCTGCTTCCCGCCCGAAGAGTGGACGGACCTGTCTCACAGGCTGATATTGCATGGTCGTGCCATATGCCATGCGCGCAAGCCCGACTGCCTCAACTGCCCCCTTAACGACACCTGTCCGAGCGCATTCGCAGCGTAACGCGCATGCCCGCTGTAGCCTGTGCCAACTAGACTCAGCACCATGGAAGACACCATGGAAGAAGAAAACGGGCGGGAAGCCAAGCTGAAAGCCGAAATCACGCGATGGCTGATCTTTTTCGGCGTCGCCATCATGCTCAGCGTCATGACCTGGCTGGGCTGGTCGCTGACGAACCGCAAAAATCCGATTACCTCCTTCGCCACGCTCGTTTCCGACTCCTCCGTGGCCATCGGCATTCAGGGCAGCGCGCCGGAATCGCTCGACATCCGCACCGAACAGGGCACCGCGCTGGAGCAGGCGCTGCTCGAAAACGTGTACGAAACCCTGGTGTCACGCAGCGAAACCAACAAACTGCAGCCGTCAATCGCGAAATCATGGCAGATTTCCGACGACGGACTGACCTACACGTTCACGCTCAACAGCAACATGACCTTCGCCAACGGCCATAAACTCGACTCGTCCGACGTGGTCTGGTCGCTGCAAAACGTCATCAACAACAATTACGTGGGATCCGACCAACTTGGTAGTCTCAAGGAAATCACCAATCCCGACGAAAAAACGGTGGTCATCACCCTCAATCAGCCGAATCCGTGCCTTCTGCGCGCGTTGAGCGGGCGTGCCGGCATTGTTTACGATGAGGAAAGCACGGCGAATTACGGCAAGAAAGCCGTGGGATCGGGACCGTTCACCGTGGAAGCCTCGTCGAAAACACAGATCGTGCTGCAGCGCAACGACTCGTATTGGGGCACCAAAGCCGCCGCATCGCAAATAACGCTGTATTACTACGCTTCCGAAGATTCGCTGGTCAGCGCAATGGAAGCCAAGAAAATCAGCATGGCATTGCCGTTGAGCGCGTCTGCCGCCGATGAGCTCAACCAGCAAAGCGGCATCAACTCCGACAGCGGCATCAGCTTCGACAAAGTGATGCTCGCCTTCAATAACGGCACCGAAAGCCCGTTCTCCGACGAGCAGATCCGCAAAATGACGAGATACGCCATCGACGCGCAGACCATCGCCAAAGACGCTCCGGACGCCTATTCGCCGCTCGGAGGCCCGATAAGCCCGCTGGAAGACGGGTATGAGGATCTGAGCGAACTGTTCCCCTACAATCTTGAGCAGGGCCAGCAGATGCGCAGCTATTTCGGCGCATACTATATCGCCGATATCGATCTGCTGGTGCCCAAGGAATATGAGCAGATCGGCAACACCGTGAAATCGGCGATCGAACAGCTCAATATCGGCGTCAATCTGGAAGTGCTCGATTCCGCGGCGCAAGTCACGGAACGCATGAACGCGGGCACCTACAATATCGCGCTCACCACCATGAGCGGCGAAAACGATGCGAGCGTATTCACCGACGGCCAAAGCGTGTTCCATTATGAGAACGGCGATGTGCAGCAGGCATATGCGGACGCGATGGCGGCCACCAATGATGACGATTATCAGGCACGCATGCGCACGTATGCACGCGCCGTCAGCGAAAACGCGGCAAGCGACTGGCTGTACACGCGCAAGAATTTCATGGCGGTAAGCGACCAATTGCAGGGATATCCGAAAAATCTGACCGACCGTCTGCTGCCGTTGAGCAGAGTGAAGTTGCAGTGATTTTCCCGCGATTGTCAATCAATCGCCGAACACTGCGGACAATCCGTGTGTTGCGCTGATTTTCTTGCGATTTCGGCATTCGGCTGCAGTTCCGTAAGTTGTCACATTCGCTTTCTAGACTAGCGTTTATGACTGAAAGCCAAGATACTACCATCAACGCGAACCTCACGCCGCTGCCCGACAAGGTCGGCGTGGACGGTCTCGAAGACAAGTGGCGCGAAGTCTGGGACGAAAGCGAAGTCTACAAGTTCCAGGGCACCCGCGACCGCAAGGCCGTGTATTCCATCGACACCCCGCCGCCCACCGTTTCCGGCCACCTGCACGTGGGCCACGTGTTCTCGTACACGCATACCGATGTGATCGCGCGATTCAAGCGCATGAACGGCTACGACGTGTTCTACCCGATGGCTGGGATGACAACGGCCTGCCAACCGAACGCCGTGTGCAGAACTATTACGGCGTGCGTGTGGACACCTCCCTCAAGTACGATCCTGATTTCGTGCCGCCGTTCGAAGGCACCGATGGCAAGAAGATCGACGCCAAGGATCAGGTTCCGATCTCCCGTAAGAACTTCATCGAACTGTGCGAGAAGCTCACCGCCCAGGATGAGAAGCAGTTCGAGGCGCTGTGGCGTTCCCTCGGCCTGTCCATCGACTGGACGCAGACCTACCACACCATCGGCGAGCACCCGCAGCGCGTGGCCAGAAGGCGTTCCTGCGCAATCTGGCCCGCGGCGAAGCGTATCAGAAAGACGCTCCGGGCCTGTGGGATGTGACCTTCCAGACCGCAGTGGCCCAGGCCGAGCTGGAATCCCGCGAATATCCGGGCTTCTACCACAAGGTGGCGTTCCGCTTCGAAGACGGCACTCCGATCTACATCGAAACCACCCGTCCGGAACTGCTGGCAGCCTGCGGCGCACTGATCGCGCACCCGGATGACGAGCGTTACAAGCCGTATTTCGGCCAGTACGTCTACTCCCCGCTGTTCCACGTGAAGGTGCCGATTCTGGCGCACAAGGCCGCGGAAATGGACAAGGGCGCAGGTATCGCCATGTGCTGTACGTTCGGTGACGTGACCGACGTTGAGTGGTGGCGTGATCTGAACCTGCCGCTGCGTTCCATCATCCAGCGCAACGGACGCATCGTGATGGACACCCCGGACTGGATCGAAGACGAGGAAGGCAAGCGCATCTTCCAGGAAACCGCCGGCAAGACGACATTCTCCGCACGCAAGATCATCGTCGACGCACTGCGCGAATCCGGCGATCTTGACGGCGAACCGACTCCGACCAAGCGTATGACGAACTTCTACGAGAAGGGTGACAAGCCGCTCGAAATCGTCACTTCCCGCCAGTGGTACCTCAAGAACGGCGGCACCGATCAGAAGCTGAACGCCGAACTGATCGAACGCGGTCGCGAACTGAACTTCCATCCTGATTTCATGCGCGTGCGTTACGAAAACTGGGTGAACGGCCTGAATGGCGATTGGCTGATCTCCCGTCAGCGCTTCTTCGGCGTGCCGTTCCCGCTGTGGTATCCGGTGAAGGAAGATGGCACCGCCGATTACGATCATCCGATCGTGCCGAGCGAGGACCGCTTGCCGATCGATCCGACCGACGATGTGCCGGAAGGCTACAGCGAGGACCAGCGCGACGTGCCCGGTGGCTTCACCGCCGAACCTGACATCATGGATACGTGGGCGACCTCGTCGCTCACCCCGCAGATCGTGACCCGCTGGGAAGAGCCAGGCGAAGAGAACCAGGCAATTTTCAACGCCACCTTCCCGATGGATCTGCGTCCGCAGGGTCAGGACATCATCCGCACCTGGCTGTTCTCCACCGTGGATCGCGCGCATCTCGAGAACAAGTGTCTGCCGTGGGCCAATGCCACCCTGTCTGGATGGATTCTTGATCCGGATCACAAGAAGATGTCGAAGTCCAAGGGCAACGTAGTTGTGCCAGACAAGCCGATCAAGCAGTTCGGCGCCGACGCGGTGCGTTATTGGGCCGCTGCGGCACGTTTGGGCCTGGATGCCACCTACGACGAAGGCCAGATGAAGATCGGCCGCCGTTTGGCCATCAAGCTGCTCAACGCCACCAAGTTCGCACTGGCCATCGGCCGTGAGGATGAGAACCACCATGTGGGCGCTCCGGCAACCGCAAGCTGGAACCCTGCCGACGTGACCGAGCCGCTGGACCGCGCAGCCATGGCCAAGATGGCCCTCGTAGTGCGCGAAGCCACCGAAAGCCTCAACAACTACGAGCATTCCAAGGCTTTGGAAGTCATCGAAAACTACTTCTGGCAGTTCTGCGACGATTACATCGAGCTGGTCAAGAACCGTGCATACGGCACCGCAGACTCCACCGGCCATGTGCCGAGCGAGAAGGCCGTGAAGTCCGCTCGCACCGCGCTGGGACTGGGCTTGGATGCCTTCGCACGCCTGCTGGCACCGTACCTGCCGTACGCCACCGAAGAAGTGTGGAGCTGGATGCATGAGGGCGAAGGCTCCGTGCACCACGCCGCATGGCCGAAGGCTGAAACGTACGATGCGGCCGCAGCAGCCGTCTCCCCGGAGCTGCTCACCCATGCCGGTGAAGCTCTGGCCGCGCTGCGTGGCATCAAGTCGAAGGCCAAGGTTTCGATGAAGACCCCGATCCTTTCCGTGCAGCTGGGCGTTTCCGATGAAGCGCGCGAATCCATCGAAAGCGCATTGGGCGATATCGCCGAGGCCGGTCGCGTGGTCGGACGCATCTCCTTCATGGGAGCGGCCGCCGCACTGAAGGCCGTCAAGGAAACCGCCGAAGCAGCCAAGGAAGCCGTCAAGGAAGCCAAGGCTGATGCCGAAGCCGCCATCGACGTGATTGTGGCCGACAGCGAACTTGGAGAGCCGCCGGCTAAAAAGCCGAAGAACTAATGGCAACTGTAGGTGAAACCGGCAGCCTTCGTGGCAAAGCCGTTCACTCACCTACAGACAGTCCACAGGACTGTCTGCTTAACGGCTCAGCCGGCTAAAAAAGCCTAAGAGGGGATCTTCCACGATTGGAAGGCCCCCTCTTTGTGTATCTGGATCCTATGTTTATACATTTTTATAAAACGGGAACTGCAAGCAGATATTGAGATTGCGCGGCCTTAGCAGGCTGCGATTGCACAGGCATATCCGGATACAGCTTCTGCAAAGCCTGCTGCAATATTTCGGCAGCGGCCGCAATTTCAACGGTCTCGTCAATCAAATCGCTATTATCAGGCACAATCAACGTGCGATTTCCGGAACCAGCAATGCCGTATGCTGCAATCGGCAACGCACTTGTCATCAACATTTCGGAAGATGCGGTTTTTCCTGTTGTTCCAGTATTTTCAGATGCGGAATCTACCGAATCGCCATCGCTGGATTTCTTTGATTCCACTCCCCCGACTTTCGCAACGTTCTTCGACGTGGTATCGGCAGCCGCGCCAAATGACGATCGCAGGCCGCCCGCGTAGCTCATCACATCATCCATGCTGATGGCGTTCTTGTCGTCCACCAAGCTGGCCGCAGTACCGTCGGAAGCGTTCTGCTGATTGGCCGCATCCGCCTGCGCGCGTTCCTCTTTGCGTTGGGCCTTGATACGCGCCCGCTCGGCACGGCCCGCAAGCGACGTCTCCGAAGCCGAGGCAAGTCCCATAGACCCCTTCAACGTAACTTCCGAACCATCGACAGTATCGTCGGAACTGGTCGAATCATCACCTGCATCAAGCTGATCCGCAAAACGAAGCACGATCTGGTGGAACGCACTGGCCTGACCCGTGTGCTCGCTCGCATCCGCCAACGCCTGCATCGCATCGTCAACCTTGCTTGAAGCCGACTTCAACTTCTCATTGCCGTCAATGCTGTTGCGCACATCCGCAATCGCCTGAGATTCCAAGTTTTGCGCCGAACCTGCGGAAGCCCCCAATTCCTTAAGCCGAGCGGTGTACGCGTCAGTGAAATCCATGGAATACGGAATCATCGCCGAAGAAAGCTGCGACTGGCCGGCACTGTAATCCTTGGCGCCACGCTGCTGCTCCTCGCCCGCACGCTTGTTGAGTTCCGCCACCAAACCGGATGTGCCACGCTGTTCGATGGTGCGAATCACCTCGTTCACCGCGTCGGCGGCACCCGTATGTCGGTATGCGGCGCTCACATCGTTGACCGCGTTGGCAGATCGACCACGGACTGCGCCACCGCAGTATCGCCGTTCAATTCGGCCGCGGTGCCGAGAATGGCGGTAAGTTGTGTGGTATCGCCAATCGATCCGGAAAGATGCGTCGTATACGAGCCGACGTACGCGTCGATATACCCGTTGAACGCCTGCTCATGTTCCTGCTCACGCTGGGCGATGGTCGTTTCGGCAAGCTCCTTTTCATGATCGCGCAGTTGTTCGAGCTGCGCGATGAGCTCATGGTTGCGTTGCGATCCGACATTCGTCAAACCATCCACCAATGTGGATGCGCGATCGGTCAAACTGGTGAGATTGCCATAGCAGCCAGTTCTTTCGAAATCGCAGGCAACAGCGGCGACAGACAGCGAACTCATGGTGAAGTTTTTCGCAGTCACATACGTATGAATCGTAAGATCCTCACCCGGCTTGCCTACCGCAGCGACCAATGTCGACGAATTGCCGGCAGACACAAGCACGCCTTCGTCTGAGGTCGCGTCATTGCCGACGCGGTTGGGAATGGTGAACGCGACGATCGGCGTCAGATCAGCCGTTTCCTCCGGTCGTTCCGATTTCAGATCGATGCGGATGCCGACCACGCCCGATGCACCGGAAATCTTGGATGCGCTGACGGTCGGACCGTCCAAAGTAAAGGTCGCCGTTATATCCCACGGCAGTTCCACACGCTCTTGCGGCACGCGCTGCGAAGACGTCGCGCCTCATCTGCATTCATGTCCGTATCAGTTGCAGAAGCGGCGTCACTCGTCAAATACAAGCGGCCCGGCTCATCAACGGACTCATATGCGCTCATCACATCGTGCGAGGCCACCGCCGAGACGTACTCGCCGTTCCGACGCACCGCATCAACCACATTCGAAACCCCGACCGCGCATACGGGAGCCGCCGAAACCAGCGTTACCGCAATGGACGCAGCCAGCATGTGCCGCAGATGGACACTCGCCACACGCATATCACGCTCACCACGCGTGCTATCGGCATGATGGGCACAAGATGCACGAAACGCAACAGAACGACGCATGCCGAGCCTCTCAATCGCAATCAAAACAACGTTCCAAAGCAATCAATGTAGCGCGCGGCATGCCCCGGCAAGAAACGATTTCGCGGAAAACAGACAGGTCAGGCGAATACGTCGAGCACACCCGGATCGACGCCGTTCTCGGCGATGCGCTTATGCCTGCGCTTGGCTTCGGTCACCACGAATTCGCGATACATTTCGGCGATGTCGGGATCCAACCCGGCATCGACAGCAATGCGGTGCAACCGTTCGATCTGGTAATCCTCACGCTTGTAATCGGCCGGCGCGAAACCCGCGCGGGCTTTCAGCACACCCACTTGGGACGTGTATTTGAAGCGTTCCGCCAGTAGGGAAACGATGGCCGTGTCGACATTGTCGATCGACTGGCGCAATGCAGCGATTTTCGCCACGGCATCGGCGACCTCGGGATTGCTTTGCGCGGTGCCCGCATCGATGACGGTTTCGGTTTCATGCTCTTCTTCTGGCCGAAGCCAGTCATGTTCGCTATCGCTCATGCGTACAAGACTACCGCGCGCATGTCACTTGGAGAAGTACCGTTGCAGCACAATCGTGGTTTCCGTGCTCACCGGCACCGTTTGGTGGATGACGTTCAGCAGATCCTCAAGCTTGCTTGGCGAGGCTGCGCGCACGGTCAGCATGTAGCTGGGTGACCCAGCCACGGAATCGCACGACATGATGCCTTCGATATCCTGCAATTTGGCGGGAATCTCGGCTTCCTTGGAATAATCGATCGGCGTGACCGCAATGTAGGCACGTACGGCGAGGCCACGCTTTTCATCGTCGATAACGGCCTTGTAGCCGAGAATCACATTACGACGTTCCAGTTTCTGCACGCGCGATTGCACCGCGGAAATCGACAGTCCCGTAGCGTCCGAAAGCTGAGACAGCGTAGCGCGGCCGTCTTTCTCCAGCATGCTGAGAATGGTCTCGTCGATATCGTCGAATTGGCCCACGCTCGCATGCGTGGTGTCGGGTTCGTTGCCATTGCCTGTCATAGATGCCCCTTTCCAACAAGCATTCTGCATCAGTCCGGTAGGACCGACTCCCCTATGCAGCTCACGTTTCCGTCCATTACCATACCCACCCCAACACACAATCCGTCAACTGCATTTTCGTAACATTTCCAACGAATTTCGATTTTCAATCATTTTTCTCCTATTTTTTTCATATACCCCCTATATAGCAATACTATTTTCGTCTTTTTACTTTCGATTTCGTATTTTTTCGTGCGTCGATTTTTACATACCGTATGTCCACAACGTGATCATCCACATTGCCGAATCGTGCGGAACTTTCGAAAAACAATCGAAACGCATTCGAAAGTAGTTGAAAACTGCAAAACGGAAAAACAGCCGAACAGAAAGACAGCCGAACAGAAAGACAGCCGAACGAAACAAAAGGGCCGCATGGCGATTGTCATACGACCCTTGGATACGTAACCGCAGATTGCGATTACCTGCGATTAGCTGTTGCCGTTATTCGCGGTATTGCCGCTCTGCTGGATCAGCGACGCATGAAATCACGGTTGGTCGCGGTCTTCTTCAGACGCGGCACAAGCGTCTGGTAAGCCTGCTCAGGCTCCAGACCGCCAAGCAGACGACGCAGACGGTAGATGATCGGCAGCTCCTGCGGATCGGTGATGAGTTCCTCGCGACGGGTGCCGGAAGCGTTCACGTCGATGGCCGGGAACAGGCGCTTGTCTGCCAGTTCGCGGCTCAGGCGCAGCTCCATGTTGCCGGTGCCCTTGAACTCCTCGAAAATCACCTCGTCCATCTTGGAGCCGGTTTCCACCAGTGCGGAGGAGATGATGGTCAGAGAGCCGCCGTTTTCGATGTTACGAGCGGCACCGAAGAACTTCTTCGGTGGGTACAGCGCCTGGGCATCCACACCACCGGAAAGAATACGACCGGAAGCCGGAGCGGCGATGTTGTAGGCACGGGCCAGACGGGTCATGGAATCAAGCAGCACCACCACGTCCTGGCCAAGCTCCACGAGACGCTTCGCGCGTTCGATGGCGAGTTCGGCGACGGTGGTGTGGTCGGAGGCCGGACGGTCGAAGGTGGAGGAAATGACCTCGCCCTGCACCGTACGTTCCATATCGGTGACCTCTTCCGGACGTTCGTCCACGAGCACGACCATCAGGTGGACTTCCGGATTGTTGGTGGCGATCGCGTTGGCGATGTTCTGCAGGGTGATGGTCTTGCCGGCCTTCGGCGGAGACACGATCAGGCCACGCTGGCCCTTGCCGATCGGCGCCACGATGTCGATGAGACGGCCGGTGAGCTTGTTCGGCGCGGTTTCCTGCTTCAGACGCTCCTGCGGATACAGCGGAGTGAGCTTGTTGAACTGCGGACGGTTCTGTGCGGCCTCCACGGTCATGCCGTTGATGGAGTCGATGGACTGCAGCGGCACGAACTTCTGACGCTGGTTGCGGCGGTCGCCCTCACGCGGGGTACGGATGGAACCGTGCACGGCATCACCCTTGCGCAGCCCATACTTCTTGACCTGGCCCATGGAAACGTACACGTCGTTCGGACCCGGCAAATAGCCGGAGGTACGCACGAAAGCGTAGGAATCGAGCACGTCGACGATGCCCGCGACAGGCACGAGATCCTCTTTCGGCTCCTCGTGACGCTGTTCGCGTTCAACATTGCGATCCGTGCGCTCGTTGCGCTCGACGCGATCGTTACGCTCGTTGCGATCATTGTTACGGTCGCCGGTACGGCCACGACGCTCGTCACGCTCGTCATAATCGCGGTCACGGCCACGCAGGCGACGGCCACGACGATCCACGCGGTCACCCCTATCGCTGACGCGACCGCGACCACGACGCGCGAAATCACCGTCTTCAGCCTCGTCACGACGTTCGTCATCATCACTGCCCTGCGAAGGCAACGTGGCGAGAATGTCATCAAGATCGCGCACAACGTCCTCATCCTTCGGCCCTTCCACCGCACGACGGCGACGGCGCGGCTCAACGTCGGACGCATCATCCTTACGATGGCGACGACGATCATCCTGCTTCGGCGAAGCATCGTCCAATCCCAGTTCGGCCAGCAGATCGGTGGCAGCGTCCGCATCACGGCGGCGACGGCGCTTCGGAGCCTCATCGATGCTGTCCAGGGCGTTCACCGCGGCCATGACATCGGCCGCCTCCTCGCTCGTCGGAGCCTCAGCCTGCTTGCGACGGTCAGCACGCTCGGTGCGCTCGGCACGTTCCGTCTGTTCGGAGCGCTCCGCACGCTCAGCGCTATCAGCACGTCCGGCAAGGGTCTTCCTAACGGTTTTGGCCGTCTGCTTTTCGGACTGCTCAGCCTCGTTGGCTTTGCTTTCGGCAGCCTCGTTGGACTTGCCGGATTCCTCAGCCGTGTTCGCCGCGACCTCAGCGTCTGCGGTTTGGGCTTCAGCAGGAGCCACCGGAGCGGCCGGTGCAGCGGACTTCGGAGCTCGCACGGTCACACCGGCAGGCGCTTCACCGCCGGAACGAGCGGCCTGAAGCGTCGCGATAAGTTCCGGCTTACGCATGGTGGAGGTGCCACGAAGGCCCATCTGCTTGGCGAGCTCCTTGAGCTCAGGCAGTTTCATGTCTTCAAGATTCGGGCTGGTTGCCACTGGTTTTTGCCTTTCCCCTAGCTTTCGCAAGCACACGCCTGCAACAGCTGTAAAAAGAGATACGGAAATTTCCGCCACTGAAAGTCCGCCGCGAAATATCACGGTTTTCGAACTTCCCTAACCATACAACGTCATCCAGACCAACGCAACGTAGGCGTGCCAACGTATTCATGCCAATCAAGCATTCAAGTCAATGACAAATCGCAAATCACAATGCGAAAGACCCGCCATGCGATCACATGACGGGTCTTTCGCTTTACCACATGCTTTACAGCAACAGGTGCAGGTCTTGCCGGAACCTACTTTTCCTCGTGATAGCTCTTGTCGGTATTGACGGACCATACGTTCTTCTTGGACGTCTTGCCGTTCTTGATATTGCCGACGGCCTCGATTGCGGTGGCCATGGAATGATCCATGTTGTTGTAACGATGCTGGCCGTTGCGACCGACGCAATACAGATTGCCGAAGGAATCGAGGTATTCCACGAGCTCAGGCATGCGATCGTAGGTGTCGAAATATGCCGGATACGCCTTCTTCACGCGCTCACGATGGGAGTCGATCACGTCTTGCGGACCGTTGATGATCTGCATGCGCGTAAGCTCCTGGATGGCGAACTTCTTCGCTTCCTCGTCAGACATGTTCCAGAAGGAATCGCCTTCTTCGCAGAAGTATTCAAGACCGATCCACACGGTGTTGTCAACGTCCTTGACCAGGTACGGGCTCCAGTTGTTGAAGATCTGCAAACGGCCGACCTTGTAGCCCGGATCCTGCACGTAAATCCAGCAATCAGGCACGATCGGCGGGTTGCCGAGGGTGGGAATGTCGGTGGTGTTCGACAGGCGCAGGTGCTTGACGAGCAGACCAACGGTCACGAAGTCGCGGTACGGCAGGCCGTTGGCGATTTCGGTCATGTCCTTCGGCGCGGGCTGGCTGGAAGCGTCCACGGCGTTGATGAGATCCTTGACGGGCATGGAGGAGATGAAGTCGTCCGCGGCCATTTCGGTGCGGTTGCCTTCGGAATCCTCATATACCACGGATGCGATCTTGCCGTCGGCCTGGCGAATCTCCACCACGTTCGCGTCGGTGATGACCTTCACGCCCGCGGCCTCGCAGTTGGCCTCGACGGTTTCCCACAGCTGGCCCGGACCATACTTCGGATACCAGAATTCCTCAATCAGCGAGGTTTCAACCTCGGCATTGCTGCGCTTCTTCGGCAGGAGCTTCTGGAACGCGTTCTTCAGCACGCCCATAATGCTCAGGCCCTTGACGCGCTGCGCACCCCAATCGGCGGAAATCTGGGACGGATGGCGACCCCACAGCTTCTCGGTGTACCCCTCGAAGAACATGGAATACAGCTTGCGGCCGAAACGATTGATGTAGAAGTTCTCCAGATTGTCTTCCGGCAGCTTGTGCACCATGGACTTCAGGTAGCTGAAGCCGGCAACAAGCGTAAGCTTCGGACCATGGCCTTCAACGTGTTGGCGCTCAGGGAAATCGGGTAGTCAAAGAAGTGGCGGTTCCAGTAAATACGAGACACGCGATGACGCTTAAGCATCACCTTGTCTTCGACTTCCGGATCCGGTCCGCCCGGTTCCATATCGTGCTCGCGACCGAGCTTCTTGTCATCATAGCTTGGCGCGCCCTGCAGCGGCAGGACCCCCTTCCACCAATCCATGATGCGTTCGTCCTTCGAGAAGAAACGATGGCCGCCAATATCCATACGGTTGCCATCATGCTTGACGGTGCGGGAGATGCCGCCGAATTCGCGGGTCGCTTCCAACACAGTCACGTCGTAGTTCTCGGAGCCACCGTCCTTGACGAGCTCCCAAGCGGCAGTCAGGCCTGCAGGGCCACCGCCGATAATCACCACGGATTGCTTTTGCGTCACTTTGAGGTCTCCTTATGAAAACAAAAATCCCTGATAGTCTACCCGAGGGTAGGGAAACGAACACCGCAACTTGTGCGAATGCTTACAAAATCAAGCCAAGTCAGCCGGATATACGGCTATCGCATCATGCAAAACGCAATCATCAAACCGGCCGATGCACGACCCGACTGCGCGGCCAAAGCGCGCAACCACATTACGCAATCCAACTACGCGACCAGCAACCACACAACTGGCAACCGCGTGACCGGCAACTGCGCAACTAGATGGAATCAGGAATGTCAATATCGGTTTTCTGCACTTCCTCAACATTGACATCCTTGAACGTGACGATACGCACGTTCTTGACGAAACGACTGGAACGATAGACGTCCCACACCCAAGCATCAGTCAGGCGCACGTCGAAATACACGTCCTGGCCTGCGGAACGCACATTGAAATCGACTTTATTCGCCAAATAAAAGCGACGTTCCGTTTCAACAACATACGTAAACAGCTTGATTACGTCGCGATACTCCTTATACAGAGCCAGTTCCGCGTCGGTTTCGTAATTATCGAGATCCTCGGCGCTCATCACTTACCTTCCGTATCGCGCTTGCGACCACGACCAAGCGTGCGCCACCAAGCTTCCTTCGACGTCTTACGCTCGCCCGCCGTGTACGGCCAGCTGTTTTCGGCATCGGCATCGCCAGTAACGGACTTGCGATCATCATGCTCGCTTTGTCGCGCAGGTTCCGCGCCTTCCGCGTCCTTCCGCACAGCCTCGACCACGTCACCAGCACCATCGGAAGAAGCTTTCTGCACGGATTGCGCAGCTGCCGCGGCATCGTTGACATCCGTACCTTCCGCATCATGCTTCGAAGCATTCTTCTCATTCAGTCGGATGGCAATGGAATGCTCGCGCGCGCTCAACGCTTCCTTGACGCCCGGATTATCTTCGATCACATGCATGCCGAACGCGTCAAGCGAACGGATCGGGTCGAACTCGTCAACCAGCGTGTCCATAACGATCAGATCCTGGTAACGGTTCTGCGAAGCGTTCCACAAGGCGTCGCGCGAACGACCGGACGGCACGAATCCCAACGACTGGTACACGGACACGGAACGCGTGTTCTGCTCGGGCACGGCAACCCAAATGCGATGCATGCCAAGGCCTGCCGGTTCCGGCGCAAGTCCGTACGTCATCACGCGCGGCATGATGTCACGCGAATAGCCACGGCCGCGGTAATCCTTGCCAAGCACCACCTGAATGCGCGCGGAACGAGCCCAACCGTCAATATCGATCAGGAAAATCATGCCAATCACATTGTCGGAATTCGCGGCATCGATCTCGCCATCGCCATCATGGTCGGCTTCGGTGATGATGGACCATGCGATCGTGCGACGCGACTCCGGATCCCCCACACCGGATTCGGTCGGCGTTTCGCCTTGGGACCATGCCACGGAACGACGCACCCACGCATGCACCGCGCCACGCTCGGCAACCCGATCCTTGCCGGTGATTCCGGAAGCGCCGATGTACGCCCCAATGGCGTCCATACGTTCAAGATCTTCGATCACGGACGGACGCAGATGCACCATCTCGCCCTTGATAGACGGAATGACGATGAGATCCGGCAATTCACGCGACTGCTGGTCCAACTGCTCCTGTGTCGCAGCCTCAACTTGTTCTGGCATTATTCCTGTCCCCTACATCATTGCAGGCACGACCGTCGCCGCACCCATACCGAGGGTATTGTACCCGACTGTATGTCAGCTGTGAATCCGCGCGGCGGCAATCGCTGTACATATTCCTCTACCAGCATAACCTGATGTTGAAGGACATGTCGGCAATCGTAAGAAAATGCGCTTCGCGATTATGCATTCTCTTTCTTTGAAATCCCTTTTCCGGAATAACGAAAAGAAAACGCACGTCCCAAGCTTTTTGGAACGTGCGTTTTCCTGCGATTCAACAATCGGCTGTAATCGTCAGCAATCGTTGTAAACGTTACTTGATCTTGCTCATCACGATCTTGGTGACGGCCTTTGCGTCAGCCTGACCGCGAGTGGCGCGCATGACGGCACCAATGATGGCGCCCATCGGCTTCATATTGCCGCTCTTGAGCTTTTCAACGATGTCAGGATTGGCTGCGAGAGCCTCATCCACGGCCTTTTCGAGAGCGCCGTCATCAGACACGACCTGGAAGTCATGCTTCTTGACGACCTCATCCGGAGTGCCTTCGCCAGCAAGCACACCGGCGACGGTCTGCTTGGCCAGCTTGTCGTTGAGCTTGCCATCGGCGATCAGCTTCTCAACCTCAGCAACATCGGCCGGAGCGATCGGCAGCTCTTCGAGGCTCACGCCCTTGTTGTTGGCTTCACGGCTCAGCTCGCCCAGCCACCACTTCTTGGCACCTGCGGCGGTGGCACCAGCCTTGACGGTCTCCTCAAGCAGATCCAGAGCGTCGGCGTTGAGCACGTCACGCATCTCCAAATCGTTGAAGCCCCACTCGCCCTTCAGGCGGTTGCGGCGCTCGCGCGGCATTTCCGGCATCTGAGCCTTCATCTCTTCGATGTGCTCCTTGGTGATGTGCAGCATCACCAGATCCGGATCCGGGAAGTAGCGGTAATCGTCGGCATCGGACTTCACGCGGCCGCCTGCGGTGGTCTGCGAAGCCTCATCCCAGTGGCGGGTTTCCTGCAGAATCTCGCCGCCTTCGCTCAGAATGGCCGCCTGACGGCGAATCTCATACTGAATGGTCTTTTCAATACCGCGGAACGAGTTCACGTTCTTGGTTTCGGAACGGGTGCCGAACGGATCGGACGGGCTGTTGCGCAGCGACACGTTCACGTCGGCACGCATGTTGCCCTGCTCCATGCGAGCGTGGGAAATATTAAGCGCACGCACGATGTCGCGGATGGCGCGCATGTAGGCACCGGCGATTTCCGGAGCACGATCGCCTGCGCCAACGATCGGCTTGGTCACGATTTCGATCAGCGGAACGCCTGCACGGTTGTAGTCGACCAGGGAGTGGTCAGCGCCTTCGATACGGCCGTCAGCGCCACCGACGTGGGTGTTCTTGCCTGCGTCGTCTTCGATGTGGGCGCGTTCGATCGGCACACGGAACACGGTGCCGTCTTCAAGTTCCACATCAAGATAGCCGTTGCCGTTGGTCGGCTTGTCATACTGCGAGATCTGGTAATCGCGCGGCATGTCCGGGTAGAAGTAGTTCTTACGCGCGAACTGGCTCCACTCGGCAATTTCGCAATGCAGGGCAAGACCCAGCTTGATGGCGTAATCGACGGCGGTCTTGTTGACCACCGGCAGAGAACCCGGCAGACCAAGGCTCACCGGGGTGAGCTGGCTGTTCGGATCGCCACCGAACGAGACTTCGGCCGGGCAGAACAGCTTCGTGGTGGTGCTCAGCTCAACATGGGTTTCCAGACCGATGACCGGATCGAACTTCTTGACGGCATCGGCGTACTTCATCAACTTTTCAGCCATTTTGTTTTCTTTCCTCCGATGCTTCCTACTTGTTCAAGCCGTCGAGCCACGGGGTCTTCAGGGACTGCCAGATCGGACCGTTCCAGTCTTCCTCGAGAGCGCCTCAAGTGCCGCGGCAGGCTTGTACATGGCCTCGTCACGCTGCTGCGGAGCGAGGAACTGGAAGCCAACCGGCAAGCCATCGTCGCTCAGACCAGCAGGAATGCTCATGGCCGGAACGCCTGCAAGGTTGGCCGGAATGGTGGTGATATCGATGGCATACATGGCCATCGGATCCTCGGTCTTCTCACCGAACTTGAATGCGGTGACCGGGCTGGTCGGGCCAACAAGCACGTCGACCTTCTCGAAAGCCTTCTTGAAATCGTCGATGATCAGGGTGCGCACCTTCTGTGCGGAACCGTACCAAGCATCGTAATAGCCAGCGGACAAGGCATACGTGCCAAGAATGATACGACGCTTGACCTCGTCGCCGAAACCGGCTTCACGAGTGTAGGCCATCATGTTGGCGGCGGTCTGAGGAACACCCGCCGGCGGCATGACGCGCAGACCGTAACGCATGCCATCGTAACGAGCCAGGTTGGAGCTGACCTCGGACGGCATGATGATGTAGTACGCACCGAGGGAGTACGGCAGGTGAGGCAGAGACACCTCGGTGATCTCAGCACCCATTTCCTCGAGCTTCTTGACGCCTTCATTGAAACGTGCCATAACGCCCGGCTGGAAACCTTCGCCGCCGAGCTCCTTGATCAGACCGACCTTGAGGCCCTTCAGATCACGCTTCATGCCTGCGCGGGCGGCCGCCACCATCGGGCGAGGGCCTTCCGGAATGGACGTGGAATCGCGCTTGTCGTGGCCGCCGATCACTTCCTGCAGCAGAGCCGCGTCGAGCACAGTACGGGAGCATGGGCCGATCTGGTCGAGCGAGGAAGCCATGGCGATTGCGCCGAAACGAGAGACACCGCCGTAGGTCGCTTGACACCGACGGTACCGGTCAGCGAGCCCGGCTGACGGATGGAGCCACCGGTGTCGGTACCCAGGGCGAGCGGGGCTTCGAACGCTGCCACTGCAGCTGCGGAACCACCGCCGGAACCGCCCGGAACACGTTCGGTATCCCACGGATTGTGTGTGGTCTGGTAGGCGGAATGCTCGGTGGACGAACCCTGAGCGAACTCATCGAGGTTGGTCTTGCCCAGCAGCGGCATGCCTGCAGCCTTGAGCTTCTCGATGACGGTAGCGTCGTACGGAGGCACCCAGCCTTCGAGGATCTTGGAGGCTGCGGTGGTTTCGATGCCCTTGGTGACGATCATGTCTTTGATGGCGATCGGCACGCCGGCAAGTTCCGGCAGCTGTGCCTTTTCCTCATCGGACTTGGCATCGAAGGCGTCGGCCTGTTCGAGAGCCTGATCGCCGGACACCTTCAGGAAAGCTTGATGCTCGGCTCGGCGGCTCGATGACTTCGAGATGCGCTTCAACCAGTTCACGGCTGGAAACTTCCTTGGCCTTGATCTTAGCCGCCATCTCGGCGGCGGAAAGCTTGACGAGTTCGCTCATGTCACTCCTCCCCCAGAATGCGCGGTGCAACAAACATGCCGGCCTCAGAAACCGGGGCTCCTGCGGTCGCCTCTTCCTGAGTCAGCGGGGTTTCCGGCACATCCGGGCGCAGGTAGGCTTCCAGCGGAATCGGGTTCGCGGTTGGTTCCACATCGTCGGTAGCGACTTCCTGGACCTTGTTGATGGATTCTGCGATGACGTTCAGATCGCCCTGCAGACGGGTGATCTCCTCGTCAGTAAGTGCAATTCGGGCCAAATCGCCAGATGCACGATTTCTTCTTTGGTGAAAGTAGGCATGTCCCTAACATTAACGCGTCTGTGTGACGAGCGCCCGCCCATTTCGTCTCGCCCGGCAACCACGTCACACCGGCATTGCCGGCACGCCCCGCACAGTCCAAAATCACCCACCCACTGGAGGAATCCTCCCGCTGACACGCCCGCACAGTCCAAAAACCTCCAGTCACTGGAGAAAACTGGACTCTAGGATGAACAATCCTCCCGCAAACTGGACTGCCTCCCATTTGAGCAACAAAAAGGGAGGCAGTCCAAAAGGAAGGTATCGTCACGCGAAGTCAAGGTTGAAAGTCAAGGTTGAAAGCCAAGGTTGAAAGCCAAGGTTGAAAATCAAGACTGAAAGCCAGAACTAGAAATCAAAACTGAAAGTCGGAACTGGAAGTCAAAACTGAAAGTCGGAACTGGAAATCAAGGCTGAAAATCAGGAACGGAAATTAGGGTTGGATGGTGGCGTGTTGGGCGATCCAGGCGTGCATGGAGACTGCTGCGGCAGCTCCGGCGTTAATGGAACGGACTGAGCCGAACTGAGAAATGTAGACCACGTCATCGGCCAGCTCGAGCGCCTTTTCAGACAACCCCGGACCTTCCGCGCCGAACAGCATGAGGCATCGCTTCGGGAAATGGTAGGTTTCCATCGGCACCGCGCCGGGAATGATATCGAGCGCAATCACCCGCGCGGCCTTCAACTCGGCGATACGCTGATTAATCGCCGCCAACTGCGCCATACAAGTGGACTCGTTTCCATGTTCAATACCACTCGTAGCTGAAACGTCCATTGAAATACCAGATGGAGCGCACCCAGCAACACGGATCTCAGCTAACGAAGCCGCCTCGCTCATGCAGGCACAGTTCGCTTTTTTTGCATTTTCGCGCATGCGGAATGCGATTGCGGCCGCTTGCGATTGGACTGCGGCGATTTCTCCGGCAATGCGCAGCTTCCAGCATTCGACAAGCTCGGCTATGGACGGGTGGTTTTCGACGTGCTGGTACAGTTCCGTCATCAGCGCGCCCTTGCGATTCCACTTGTGCGGTCCGACGATATGTACACGTTTCGCTTGGAATGCGTTGGCAGTGCGCACCATGGATCCGATATTGAAATCGTGCGTCCAGTTTTCCACGGCAACTTCGAAATCATGCCGACCATGATCGTCAAGATCATCTTTAATGGCCGAAACCGTCCAGTAGCGGTACCGGTCAAGCACGTTACGACGGTCGCCCTCATCAAGCAGCACAGTATCGAATCGACGATCATAATTCGGTGATTGCGGATCATCCGGACGAGGTTCGCCAGGATGCGTTTGGCCCCACGGACCTACGCCCACCTCACGAAAAGCCGGCTCTCCGGACGCTTTCGCCGCAATATCAATAGGATTAGGCTGATGCACGATTTTCCTCACATTCGTCGTCCGATATTTCGTCGACAGGTAACTTCTGTTATATCTTCCACCATTCGCCCACGATCAACATCGGCAATCGCAGCATTGCCCACCGCGATTTTGGAGATCGCCTGCCGTCAACCGCATCCGTACTGCCGACTTTATTTTTCCTTTACTCATGTCAGCATGAACGTCAGCATGATTCCAACAGAACAATACCCGTGAAACATTCCATGAAACACGGCGGATGACATCATTAAAAAAACCGCCGGTACAACCGGAAAGTCGCGCTGGTCAGTGAAGCTCCGACTCCTTGAAGACCTCCACAAACGGCAGTTCAGCTTCGGACCCATCCACCGGATTGACGACTTTGATCGACGGGTCGGCCATATCGACGCCACCAATCAACGAAGCGACAGCAAGCACTTCGGCGCCTTCGTTCTTCACCACGGAGAAGTCAAGGCTCAACTCATTGCCGTTACGCAAGGTGACCAAAGAGGACGTCTGCACATATGACTTTTCAGACAGCCAGGAATCCAGCAACACCACACGTTTACCGGCAATCGAAGGCCCCTTGATGGACGGATACACAAAATCCATCACAAAACCGTTAAGGTTTTCACCTCGAGAAGCGGCCGCCTGGATCATAGCGGAAACCAGCGGAACCGCAGCCGCAGTCAGCGCACCAACCGCATCGAAATCATCAACGGAATAGCCGGCCTCTTCCAACGTATCCAACAAAATATGCCCAACAATCGACGCTCCACGATGGTCGAACAACACTGAGGAAAGTTCCGAGAACGGCTTATCGGCCATCTCGGCCTGCAGCAGCGACTTGAGCTGATCACGCGGTTCAAGCATGGCGAAATCAACGGCTGCGTTCACAGTATCGCCAGCGGTTACGGCAGTGGATTCAGCAACCGGCTTGGTCTTACGGAAAGTCTTCTCTTCGGTCATAGTCCCAGCCTACCGTTTCTACTCGTCAAAAGAGTGACAGTGTTGGTGTCAACAAGCAACGTCCAATATCTCCCATCAACAGATGGTCAACAGAAAATCAACATTTCAAAAGTCAGGCCGGTCTCACCATAAAAATGAAACCGGCCTGAACCGAACCCAAGAAACCGGCGAGAGCAGCAGATTACTCACTTAAGCGCGAGAATCCACTTCAGATCTGTTTCAAACTCCGCTTCCAGGTTCGCTTCCGGACTCTCATCTGGTCTCGCTTCCAGCCCCGCTGACGCACCGGCGCAATACCACACCCGCTCCCACCAGCAACACCATCACGCGATTACGCCACTGACAGCCGAACCGGTATTGGCAACCTTATTGCCGGTCTTGGAAGCAGTATTGTTCTTACCATTGCCAGCAGAATTACCGGAATTACCACCAGAATTATCCGAATCCCCAGGTTTGTCCGAATCTCCGGGCTTGTCCGAATCGCTCTTCAGCGAAGCCTGCGCCGCTGTCAACGCTTCAGACGCCTCATCGACGTCCGCCTGCGATAACCCCTCATCCAAAGCCTTAGACAGCGCCAGTTTCGCAGCGTCACGAGCCTCAACGAACGCATCCCACTTCCCACTGTCATATCCGTTGTTGACCACCGCCGCAGCATCCGCAACAGCGGAAGACAACGCATCGGTCTTCGCCATCGTGATCGACACGCCTTCATCGGTAGGATTGATGGTTTGCATCAGCCCGTTTTCGTCGAAGGTGATCTCGTCGATCGCGGTTTCGCGGTGAAAGCCAAGCCCGGAAGTAAACACGCCAAGCGGAGTGTAGTGACGGTGATACGCCATGAACCAGCGCTCTTCGCCATTCGCGTCCACCACGTGCACTTCGGACTGATGGGCCGTACCCTGCAAATTCTTCGACGCGTCCTTTTGCAGGAGCACGCCATGGTTGTCGATATCAGTCACGGAGCCATCTTCCTTGAACAGCGACGGCGAAGTGCCGTATTCGACGTGGTAATTCGCCGATCCGGCATCGTCGCATGACCACGTCCAGTGATAGACGCCATCGCGCTTGGACACCACAACGGATTCCCGGAAGTTGTTCAGACCGTTGATCCGTTTGACCGTTCCCGGCACCACGCTCATCATGTCATCGCTCAATTGGGCGATGGCCGCCGAACCGTTGCCGTACAGGATATACGACGTGCCGTCATCATCGGTAAAAATCGACGGATCGATGGCCTGCCCCACAGTCACACCCTCCATCGAACGCGTAACGATGGGGTCTTTGGCCGCCTTGTATGGGCCGGCAGGCGAATCCGCTACCGCCACGCCAATCGCCGATTCACCGCTCTCAAGCTTGGCGCAGTATAGAAGTAATACTTGCCATTCTTTTTCTCGATGGTCGGCGCCCATGCGGATCCGACAGACCAAGGCGAAATTGCCGTATTCTCGTCGCCATTCGTGGTCGGCTCGTGATTCTTATCCACGTCGAGGATCACTCCTTCGTCGGTCCAGTTGACCAGGTCGGTCGAGCTGAAAGCATGGAAGTAATTCCCACTCCATCCCGAGAAGCCATCAGTCGTCGGGAAAATCCAGAATTTTCCGTCGAAATAATCGATATCCGGATCGGCATATTGCCCCGGCAAAACCGGATTATTTGACTGAACCGCCTTTTCGAGCGTCCATTTTTCGCTAACGATACCACCGTTGCCGTCCGAACATTCGATTACAAGCGTATGCTTCTTGGACATGTCAAGCTTGTCACCGCTGGCAAACGACTTGCCATCGACCGTGACACTCGCATCGTCGTAAGTCAGCGCGAACGTTACCGGAACGGCGTTGATCTCGGCACGATTGTTCACTACGGAGGTGATGGTTTTCGCGTCGCAATCCATGCTGGTACGCACGTTGCTGTGCTTATCGGTGCCACGCAATGCATCTGCTTGCGACGAGGTCGGCACAGTGCCCACAGTGATGGATGCGAGCGCGGGCGCGTTGTTCCGTTGTGCGATTTCGTTGGCGTTCAGCGTTCGATTCCAGATGGTCAGATTGTCCATCAGACCGGAATAGTATTCGCCGGATCCCCAGTTGGCTTTGCCGATTTGCAGGATTCCTCCGGTTTCGCCAAGGATTTCCTTGACGCCCAGCCCGGAAACGTCCGTGCTTTCGCCGGCAAGCACGCCATCGATGTAGACACGTGTCGCCTTCGCGTTTACCGTGACGGTCACGTTGTGCCATCCGTCGCCGCTTGTGGTGGCCGATGCGTTGCCTCGACCATCTCGATTGCCGTCGGTGTTGTATCGTTCGACAACAACGCTGCCGACCTTATCAAGCACTCCGATGTAGTGTTCGGATTGGTTGTACGTCGGGGCAGCCGTGGACGGAGCCGCGTAGAAGGTCCAGCCGGTATTGCCGTTGGAGTCGGGCTTAGCATCGTAGGAGACGGTGAACTCGGTGGCGTCCAACAGCAGTGCGGCGCCATTGGTTTGCGTGACGCTCAGCCAGGAACCGCTGCCCAGTCGAGCGGCTTTGGTGCCGTTGTTGCCATCTTCAAGCTTGGCCGTTCCGTGGATTCCGGCAACTGCCAGATCGCTGGTGTAACCGGTTTCCTCATCGTCAAAGGTGAATTGCGCGATCGGATTCTTCTGCTGTGCCAGAGGAGTGTTGGGCGCGGTATGTTCGCCGTAAGCTGCGAGCACGGCGGTTTCCTCGTCGACGTTTAGACGGACGACGGTGCCATGGCGGAATCGCTGTCCGAAATTGGCTGAGGCCTTTGAGAATGTGCCCGACTTCTTCAGGGACGACAGTTTTGCGATGGTCCAGCCGGCGTAGCTCCGTTGTCGCCCATCACAATCCACGCCCCATCAGTGCCTTGGTACACGGTCAAACCTTCGATGCGGGTGCTCAATCCTGATTCCGAGGTCTTGACGACTTTGTCTCCAGTAATTTTCGACGTGCCGTCGGCATTGACTTCGGAGTCGCGTTCAACTAGTCGGGTCCACTTCTGCGCTTCCAGAGAATCCGCGGTGTCGATCACCGTGTACCAATCCGATGTGGAGAAACGATAGTAGGATCCGTCATCGCCTTGCACGATTGTGGTGTCGATGATGTTATGCAGGTCGGCCGAGCTTTGATCGATCCAGATTTGAGGATTCTCAAACGTGGTGAAGTCCGAAGTGTATGCTTTGTACACTTTCAGCGCGGTATTGCCAGTAGTGGGATTGTCTCCGCCTGTTGACAGGTCGCGGCTTGACCAATACACCAGATATTTGCCCGCTTCGGCGTCCCAGATCGCTTCGGGAGCCCAAGCGTTGCCGACTTTGCTTCCAAACCGGTTGATACCAGTTCAGGATCGGTCCAGATGACGAGATCCTTGGATTTGGCGACCACAAGATAGGTGCTGGCGTTGATCTGATTCCAAGAACCGCCCGAAGCGCTTCCTTCGGCGTGCAGATCGGTGCCGAGCATCACATACTTGTTGCCGTCCGCATCCGGCTCTTCCAAGCGAATCAGATGCGGATCGCGGATGCCTTTGGTGCCTTGCGTGGAAGACATGATTGCCTCACCATCGTTCAGCGCCTGCCATTTCAGGCCGTTTTTGCTGTATCCGTAATTGATTTTTTCATAGTCGGATGCGTTGAAGTACAGCCACAGATATCCGGCTTTCTTGGCAGCATCGTCATCTTTGGGATCATCCTTGCCGTCATCCGGCTTGGATACCGTCACGGTTGCCTCCACGGGCATGCGGGAGTCATCTTGGGCGGTTCCCTTGACGGTGAAGGTGCCAGCCTTGGCGTACTGGTCCGCGTCGATGTCATCCCATTGCACGTCAGCATCCTGTTCGGAGCCGTCAGCCATTGTCAGATGCACGGTTTCCGGCATCGTCGGAGCGGTCCCGGCGTTAGTGGACACGTCAACCGATGCCACCGACTTGACCGCGATGCTCGGCGCATAGGCTTCAAGCACGGTCTGATACTGGGCGCGGGTGACCGGAACCACGGTGCCGTGACGGGGCTTGCCACCATCGGAATTGACGGGGAAGTTCTCCTCGGGCATCTTGTCGCCGATTACCGTCCACTTCGAAGCGTCGGAAATGTCGGTGGTCGCCATGGGCACGTAATGGTTCGGACCTCCGTGATAGCTGGGCTGGTCGGCGAACAGATAGTATTGGTATCCGTTCACATCGCCTTCGTTGGCTTTGAACAGCGAGGGGCCTTCGCCTGCGGAGAAGGTGCCACCGTATCCGTTGGATTTGTCGTTGCCGATCGCGGTGCCGACTTCGCTCCACGAGCTGCCGGACAATGCCGTGCTGTAGTCTTTGACGCCGGCTTTTCCAATGGAATCGGTCAGGGTGTTGGACTTCTCCTGGCGCAAGGTCATCGACTTTTCATCCTTGTAGATGCGGTAGTAGGTGTCGCCTTCCTTCTGCACCGTCACATCAATGGAACCCGCTCCAGCTTGGCCTCTCCGATCCACGTCAATCCACGTCTTCGGTTTGGAGAACGTGATGAAATCAGGCGTCGTCACATACATCATGCGGTTATAACTTGGCGAGGTACGAGTGCTCGAATCGTCATTGTCGTACAGATTCGAGGCCCAGTAGACCACATATTCGCCCAACTCATCATCCCAGTAGGCTTCCGGAGCCACGTGTTGCCCGCGCTGTCGTCGCTGACCTTGATATGACGCTGGTTCGTCCAGTTCACCAGATCATTGGATTCCCAAACCTCGATATACAGCGAACCGTTGTACTGTGCCGCCGAGAAGCTGCCCTTCCTGCCGGAGATCTTCAGATCGGTGGCAAGCATGTAGAAGGTGTCGCCGTCATGCGAGCGCATGATGAATGGATCGCGCAATCCCTGTTCGCCTTCGGTGGAGGTGAACAGCGGAGTGCCTTCATTGAGCGTATTCCAGTCGAGCGCGTTGTTGCCCTTGGAAGCGGCGAGGCTTATCTTCTCGCCTCCCACGCCTTCGCCGGTGAAGAACGCCCAAATGTATGCCTCATCTTTGCTTTGGTCGGAAGGCATCGGCGAAACGGTGATCGGGAATTCCGGTTTGCGGTGGCACCGTTGTTCGTCGCCGTCGCTTCCAATGTCACGTTGACGGAATCTTTGCCGGCAGCCGGCCGATTCACCGATACTTTGGCATTGTTCTCGTTATATCCTTCGGCGATAGAAGCGTTCGCACCGCCATCGTTCTTGACGGACCATGTAATGGCGGAGCCATTGTCACCGACCGTCGGCACCACGAAATTGCTACGAATATCGTCGGCGTCCAAGATATTCACGGCATCAAGATCGCTTTGGATCTTCTCATCGTCCGATATGATGTGCGGAACCGTAACCTTAAACGTCCGCAACTGATCGTCCGAGCCGTTGAGCTTGGCAGTCAAAGTTGCCACAGCATCGGCTTCACCGACTGCGGGGCGAGTAACTTGCGCGGTTCCATCTTCCGTGAACCGGATCGCGTTGTTATCGCTCGACCAAACGATCGGCACACCGTTGCTTTCCGTAATGACGGAGAAGTTTTCGGTTGCCTCTTGCGCAACGCTGATGGCGTTGAACGCATCGGTCGCCGCAGCTAGGGAACTGTCGTAAATCTTGAAATTGTCGATCAGACCGGTAAAGTATTCCGCGCCCCAATTCGCTTTGCCGAGTTGCAGAATACCACCGTCTTTGCCGAGGATTTCTGTCAGATCATGCTTTCTTTGGCCTCCACGCTGTTCACAAGTGTGCCGTTGACGTACATTGTGGTGGATTCGTCGGATACGACTACATCCACGTGCTTCCAGCCGACACTGGAAGCACCGCTGACATTGGCTCCCGTGCGACCGCCCGTGGTGTTGTTGTAGCGTTCGAATGTGATCTTGTCGGTTTTGTCAAGAAAGCCGATGTAATGCTCATAACCATAGGTTGGTTTCGCCGCATCGCGGGCCGCGTACAGCGTCCAGCCGCTGTTGCCGCTTGATGCGGGCTTCGAATCGTAGCTGATGGTAATGGCATGCTTGCCTTGAAGCACCGCACTACCATCCGCGGATGTCAGGCTCATCCAGAATCCGCTGGACAGGTTGGCTGCAGTGGTGCCGTCTTCGCCGGTTCCCGTGGCCGTCTGGCCATTAATCGAAGCGACGATATTTCCCGATTGGTAGGTTCCGGTTTGTCCTGCCGTAAGATCGTTGAAATTCAGATCTACAAGCAGGCTGCTTTCGTTCTTGTATTTGTCAAGCGCCGATGGCTCCGATGCCATCGTACTTGGCGCAACGAGCAGAACGGCAGTCATGGTTGCGGCGGCGACGATAGCGCCGGTCAACCGTTTGACGGTGAGATGTTTTCTCGTATTCATAAATATTCCTTGAAGAATTCAGCATTAGTGCATGCGATTCATGCATAACAAGGAGGATGAGAAACCGTCCGGGAAGGAGGTAAATAGAACCGGACGGTTTCTCTTACGGGGCTTCGTCTTGTTTTCACGCGGGATGGATGGAATACGTGGAAACGGAATAGGCGAAGCGTTCATGTGAAGTCAGCGAGCTGCCTTCCAGCGACGCAGAACAGCCAACGCACCACCGATGGCCAGGATTGCGGCGACCAGCGCTATGCCCTTGACATTGGCACCGGTATTCACCACAACCGCAGCCTTCTTCGCAGTCTTCTTGGTGGTGGTAGTACCGGGCTTAGTGGTCGGAGCCGGAGTCGGATCAGGATCAGGAGTCGGGTCCGGAGTCGGATCAGGATCCGGAGTCTGCTCGATTGCATCGTCAGACACGTTGACCAAGTTATCGGTGTACCCACCGTAGGCCGCCGTGATCTTGGAAACTTTGCCCAGCGCGCCTTCTGGAGCGGTGACTGTGGCGACGCCATCAGCATTGAGCTTGACGGTTTCGGTCCAGTCGCCAGCGGTGAAGACAACCGATCCGGCCACATTGCCGCCGTCCTTGGCGGTGACAGTGGCAGTCAGCGTGTCTCTACCGCGCTCCAGCTTGGTCGTGGAGTCAGTCGCATCCGGAGTGGTGGGGTTGGCGGTCGTCCAACGATGCATGTTCTCGGCGATGGCAGCAGGCACATTGACGAACGCACCGTGGCGGGTCGGGGTCGGCATGCCATTGGCATACACGTAGCCGCTCACACCCGCGTTCTGATCCTTCTGAGTATGCCATCCATCGGTCTGCGACAGTCGGTTGTTCCAATCGCAGCTCAGCAGAGCGGATTCGCTGGTCATGTACGGCTGGTATCCACCGGAATCAGCCATGATGACCATGGCATCCCCTGCTTCATTCTGATACTTGTCTCCGGCGTTGAGCTTGATAGCCTCCGGACCTTCGAACGGCAAGATGCGCTGGTCAAGCAGCTGCCAGCCGGTTTCCGGATCGGTATCGGGAGATGCCTCCTCGGTGGTGGCCGTCAGCACCTTCGAACGCTCAAGGAACGTGGACTTGCCGTTGGTGATGTAGCTTCCGGCAGCGCCGCTTTCCTCGTTCTTGGTGAAGCGGTAGTAGTAGTCGCCAACCTTGATGACCGTGGAGTCGATACGGGAATAGTTGGTATCCTGCCACATCACCGGTTCGGTGAAGGTCTTGAAGTCGCGGGTGATGCAGTACAGCAGCACGTTGTACGCGTAGCCGGTATTGGTGCTGGTCACCGCGGTGGAACGGGTGTCGTCGGTGTACATACGTGACGAGAAGAACACCACGTAAGCGCCGAGCGAATCATCCCAGTAGGCTTCCGGAGCCCACGTCATGCCCGCATTGTCGACATTGATTTTAATGCCGGTATCGCCGTCGGCCGCGTTGGTGCGAGTCCAGTTGACCATGTCCTTGGACTCCCACACTTCAACCTTGAGCGAACCATACTGCTGGTTCTGGCCCCATCCTTGTGCGGAAACCTTCAGATCGGTGGCGATCATGTAGTACTTGTCCCCGTCATGCGACTTGAGCACGTAAGGATCGCGCAGGCCCTTGGTATCGGCGTAAGATTCGATGACCGGATTGGAATTGTTGATTTCCTTGAAGGAGAAGAAGTTGTTGCCTTCCGTGGCAGACATGTACAGCGCTTCGCCCGTCTTACCATTCGTCTTGTCGGAATCCGACAGGAAGGTGACTGCGGCATAGGCTTCGTCAGGCACTTCGCGAGTCTTTTCCTTGACTATCACCGACACTTTGGCGGTTTTGGTGACACTGCCGTCAGCGTTGGCCGCGGTGGCGGTCAGCTCTACCGGCGCGGCATCGCCGTCACCGTATGCAGGGCGGGTCACAACGCCTGCACCCTTATACGGGTCAGCGGATCCGACCGACGGCGCCTGGTAATTTGTATCGGTTCCGGTGATCACATTTTCATTGGAAGACGTCCAAGTGATGGTGGATCCGTACTTCGAGCCGGTGGAAATCAGCGGCAGATTCTCGGTGGTTGCCTCGTTGACGGCAGAAATCGCGGAATCCAGATCGAATTGGACCACGGTCGCCGGATCCAACGGCTTGACGGTGACGTCAACGCTTGCGGAAACGCCGCCGGCCTTCGTAGTCGCCGTGATTGTGGTGGTTCCTTCTCCGACAGCCGTGACGGTGCCGTCGCTGCCGACGGTGGCGACGGAAGTCTTCGACGACTCCCATGTCACATCGGTGCTGATGGCGTTTTCAGGAGAAACCGTGGCCGTTAGCTTCGTAGCGCTGTTTTCAACCATGGTCAGTGCACCGTCAAGCACGCCATCGCCAACGATCGTCACGCTGCTTGGCAACGTGACGTCCGCACCTTGATAGATCTTGATGTCATCGATCGCGCCACTCCAATAAGCGTCGCCGCTATACAGGGATTTGCCGATGGTTGCGGCGGTGCTGCCCAGATCGGCCATGGTGATGCCGGTGTTTGCCTTGTATCCGACAAGTTCGCCGTCACGAAGCATGGTGAGGGTTTCGCCGTCGACGATCAGCTTGTAGTTGTGCCAGATATTGTCATTGTTAGACAGCGAAGTCTTAAATCCTTGCTCATTGTTCCACTTGTTATCGGAAATGACGAACTTCGTGGACTTGGTGCTCAGGTACCAGAACAGGTATTTCTGCTGGCTTCCACCCACAGAGAAGCTGAAATAGTTGCCGTCATCAGCATGACGTGATTTGGCAGCGAATTCCATGGTGAACGAGTTGCCCGCCTTGGCGAACAGCTCATCCGGGAACGAAGCATACTGGCCATTGCCTCGCAGAGACAACGCCTGGTTATTGTTCCTGTCGCCGAACGCTTCGACCTTCGCACCGCCGTTCATGGTCAGGTTGTACCCGTTGCCGGATGTGTCAGTCGCAGTTCCGTCGGAAAAATCATAGCTGGCAAGCAGGTTCAGACCGCTTGAAGCAGAGGGGGTTGCCGAACCGTTACCGGTTCCGGCGCCGTCTTCAGCGAATGCGACCGGCGCGAACGAAACCATCATCGGTACCGTGACCGCGATGGCAAGCCCACGTCTGAGAATATCGCGCAATCGTTGACTATGTCGTTTCATGCACTCTCCTTGATTTACCACCGCCGCACACGGTTACGACATAGAGTGATAGCTAGCACTCTGCTTATGCTTCATTGCTGCATCACCGTCGTTCGTTCTGAGTCGGCGGCGCTGGTCCGTATTTATTGTTTTTCTTTTGCTTGTGGCCGCATGGCCGGACCGTCCATGTCCAACCACGAACCGCGACGCGCCCTACAACTCTGTGAACGTTAACGGTCTATGTTCTATTCAAAACTATGGTGACTTTCACCACAATCCCAGCCAGTAACAATTCAATAACAATTCCAGCCAGCAGCCCTCTTTGCAACAAAGACGGCTGAAGCCGGACAATCCCCTTAAAAGAGCCTCATCAAGGATTTATAGACCCCCATACAAAGCCAAATAGCATTACAACACCTGCTGCAGCACTCGCCCCAAAGCACCCATAATACACCCTTTTCACAGCACCTACTGCTCGTTGGTTTCAGGAGCGGTGAGTTCGCGGACATCGGCCTTTTCTGGCGCGATCATGTTCACGGCTTCGATGATTCTGCTCTGGTCGACGCGCTGCAGCTTTCGCGCGGTGACGAGCACGCGCGACTCCAGCGACGAGGCGAACGCATTGTAGGCACCGACCGTTTTGGTGATGGCGGCCCCCAGCTTGGTGGCGCGATCGCCCAACACCGCGAACCGCTCATACAATTCGCGGGACAGGTCGAACAGCATTTTCGCGTCATCGGTCAGGCTTTGCTGCTGCCACGCGTACGCCACGGATTTCAGCACCGCCCATAGGGTGATCGGCGAGGTCAAAGCCACCTTGCGCGCAAACGCGTCGTCCATCAGCGTCGGGTCAGTTTCCAAAGCCGCCTGCAGCAGGGATTCGTTGGGAATGAAGGCGATCACAAAATCCGGAGCATCGTCGAACGCGTTCCAATAGGCCTTGTCGCCCAAAGTCTTCACATGTTCACGCACCGCCTTGGCATGCGCATGCAGCAGCTCCGACTTTCGCGTCAGCTCCTCGGGCGTGGCGGTATCGGGAATCTCGCACGCCTTCTGATAATCGGCGTACGGCGCTTTCGCATCGATCGGAATGGTTTTGCCGCCCGGCATGTGGATGACCATATCCGGACGCTGCGTATGCCCATCCACGTCAGTAACGACCACCTGCGTGTCAAAATCCACATGTTCCAGCAGTCCCGCGGATTCCACGATGTTCCTCAGCTGCGCCTCGCCCCACGCGCCACGCACCTTGTTGTTGCGCAACGCGGACGACAGGGCGTTGGTTTCGCGGTCAAGACGAGCCTGCTGCTCGCCAAGGCCTTTGAGCTGCTCGCCAAGCGCACCCATTTCCCGCTTGCGACCCTCTTCGATCTGCGAAACCTTCTGCTGCAGGGCGTCAAGATTCTTCTGCACGGGCGCGAGCGCGGACAATACCTTGCTCTGCTCCTGCAGTTTTCGCTCGTTTTCGGCCTGCTTGCGTTCCGCTTCGGCCGCGGCACGCTCACGCTCCCGCTCCACACGTTCCTGTTCGGCCCGCTGGGCCTGCGCGAGCTGCGATTTGAGATAGGTCAGCTGTTGGGCCAACCCTTCCGCCTGCGTGCGGTATTGGGTCACCGCCGTGGACAATTCGCTGATTTCCTGCCGATCAGCTTCGATCTGCGCTTTCGCCTCGTTAAGATCAGCGGTTTTCGCATCACGGGCCATTTCCTGCCCTTTGGAACGGCCCGCAAAAAAGCCGGCCGCGGCTCCAAGCGCGGCCACAACCACCAGAAGAATCACCACAAACACAGGATTGTCGAACATATGTTCTATATAACAGCATGACCAAGACATCTTGGAAGATCAAAGTTCGCAAGACATCCATGCCCAGCTGCATTATGCTTGGAGCCGAAAGCATGCTCACGAACATGCGGCAACGCGAGCACGCTGAATATTCGAGAGGCATTCAAGAGGCAATCCGGGGGTTCGGAAACACATGGGATTCGATTTGTTTATGACGGTGGCGGCAATTGTTGCGGCGGCCGTGGCCACTTGGGCCATCCTCAGGCTATTCCTAAGCGAAAACGATGACATAGCCCCCTCCCACCAACGCATCACCGATGACAAGCCCGCCAAGAATCACACCGAAAATCACACCGAAAATCCAGACGAGGCAGCCGGCGCAACACACCGAAGCGACATCGCCAAGAGTCTCGCCATCGCAACCATACTGACCGCTCCCACATTCACCGTAACCATGCTGACATTCGGCGGCATCACACTTCCCCACTGGCTGACCAATCCATGGCTGCACGCCATCATCGCCACGCCGGTCATGTTCTACTGCGCCGCGCCGATGCACAATCGTGGCACCGCCGCCCTGAAAAGCCACACGCCCAACGCGGATTCGCTGCTGTCGCTCGCCATGACCATCGTGTACGTCTACAGTCTGCTGGCGTGCGTGGTGTCGTGGATTTTCCCCGCGGGGTCACGCAATCAGTATTTCGCTTTCGCAAGCATGGTCGCCGTGCTATCGCTTGCGATTTCGCTGATCGCGCAACGCCCCATGGCAAAGAAAGCATCGGAAGGCGATATTCCGACCGCACAATCGCAAGAAAAGCAAGAAATACAATCTCAAGAAACGCAAGAAACACAGCAAAGCATGGATACGCTTATCCAGGCCAGCATCACATGTGAGATTCGCACGCGGGTAACGCAGATTACCGCGACCGTGACGATGGTCATCGCGGTGTGGACGTTCGCTTTGTGGCTGATTTTCGGGCTTCAGCCGAAGCTTGCGATTGCCGTGTTGATCGGTGCGACGGTTTTGACGGTCGCAGGCTTGGTTTTGCAGGCATACGACCGCCAACCGTCACGGTAAAACGGTTTTCGCAAAAGAAAATCGCGCAATCGCACGAAAAATGGGCGGACCCGCATGTGCGCAGTCCGCCCACCATCAACGGTTAGACCGTTTCGTGACTCGGCCAATCAACAGTCAATCAGGCCAAACCGATCAGCCGAATGACTCCGACCGTCACTTAGCCTCTGCCGAAAAATCGTCGTCAATCTGCCCCGGCGCCCACGAGGAAAGCTCCAAATGGTCGCCGCCGGTCTGATCCACAAGCACGGTGTCGCCGTCGTGCACTTCGCCGGCCAGCAGCATGCGCGCCAACTGGTCGCCGACTTCGGTTTGCACCAAACGACGCAGCGGGCGAGCGCCATACGCCGGGTCGTAACCGGTGTTGGCGAGCCAATCGCGCGCCGAATCGGTAACATCCAGCTTGATGCGGCGATCCGCCAAGCGGGCCGAAACCTGCGCCACCTGAATGTCCACGATGCCGCCGAGCTCTTCGCGCGTAAGCGGGTGGAACATAACCAGTTCATCCAAGCGGTTGATGAATTCCGGCTTGAACTGCATATGCACGGCGTCCATCACGGCCTTCTTCTTGGCTTCGTCATCCAGTTCGGTGTTCACCAGGAACTGCGAGCCAAGGTTGGAGGTCATGATCAGAATCGTGTTCTTGAAGTCCACGGTCCTGCCCTGCCCGTCGGTCAAACGGCCGTCGTCGAGCACCTGCAACAGCACGTCGAATACTTCAGGATTGGCCTTTTCAACCTCATCGAACAGCACCACCGAATATGGGCGGCGACGCACGGCCTCAGTCAGCTGACCACCCTCCTCATAGCCGATGTAGCCTGGCGCAGCACCGATCAGACGAGACACGGAGGCCTTCTCCATGTACTCGCTCATGTCAATGCGCACCATGGCCTTTTCATCGTCGAACAGGAAGTCGGCGAGCGCTTGGCGAGCTCGGTCTTGCCCACGCCGGTCGGGCCGAGGAACAGGAACGAGCCGGTTGGGCGGTTCGGGTCGGAAATGCCCGCACGCGAACGACGTACCGCATCGGAAACCGCTTGAATGGCTTCCTTCTGGCCGATCACACGTTTGCCGAGATAGTCTTCCATGGTCAGCAGCTTCTCGTTTTCGCCTTGCATGAGGCGTCCGACGGGAATGCCCGTCCAGTCGGACACGATTTCGGCCACGGAGTCGGCGTCAACGCGGTCCGGCACCATCGGAATATCGCCACCCAAGCCACCGTCAGCACCGCCTGCCGCACTGTTCTTGGCCGCCGCCTCGTTTTGTTCGGCTTGCGCGATCTCCTTCTGGATGGCCGGAATTTCGCCATAGTTGATGGCGGAGGATTTCGCCAGATCGCCTTCGCGTTCATACCGTTCGGCTTGGGTGCGTAGTTCGTCGAGCTTCTTGCGCAGGTCGCCGATGCGGTTGTGCCCGTTCTTTTCGGCGTCCCAGCGTGCTTTCAGACCGTTGAGTTTCTCGCTTTTGTCGGCGATTTCCTTGTTGAGGTCGTCGAGACGTTCCTTGGCGCTTTCATCAAGCTCGTTTTCCGCTTTCTGCGCGTCGGCATCGTCTTTCGGATTGCCAAGCAGGTACGATTTTTCCATCTTGAGACGGTCGACCTGACGCTGCAGTTCATCGATTTCCTCAGGCGAGGAGTCGAGTTCCATGCGCAGGTGCGATGCGGCCTCGTCAACCAGATCGATGGCTTTGTCCGGCAGCTGACGGCCGGAAATATACCGGTTCGACAGCGTCGCCGCGGCCACGAGCGCATCGTCTCCGATGGTCACCTTGTGGTGGGCTTCGTATTTCGGTGCGATGCCACGCAGGATGGCGATGGTGTCTTCCACGCTCGGCTCTCCTACGAACACCTGCTGGAAACGGCGTTCCAACGCCGGATCCTTTTCGATGTTCTCACGGTATTCGTCGAGTGTGGTGGCACCGATCAGGCGCAGTTCGCCTCGCGCGAGCATGGGTTTGAGCATGTTGCCCGCGTCCATGGATCCTTCGGCCGCGCCCGCGCCGACGATGGTATGGATCTCATCGATGAACGTGATGATCTGCCCGTCTGCGTTCTTGATTTCCTGCAGCACGCTCTTCAGGCGTTCCTCGAACTCGCCACGGTATTTCGAACCTGCCACCATGGAGCCCAGATCAAGCGAGATGAGCTTCTTGTTTTGCAGGGTGGTCGGCACATCGCCGGCGACGATACGCTGCGCAAGGCCTTCCACCACGGCGGTTTTGCCCACGCCAGGCTCGCCGATCAGCACCGGATTGTTCTTGGTGCGGCGGCTCAGGATCTGGATGACTCGGCGGATTTCCTGATCGCGGCCGATCACGGGGTCGAGCTTGCCTTCTTTCGCGGCTGCCGTCAGGTCGGTCGAATACTTTTCGAGGGCTTTGTAGGAGCCTTCGGCGTCGGGACTGGTCACTTTCGCGCCTCCTCGGATCGTTGGCACGGCTTTGCGTAGCGCGTCGGCGGTCACGCCGTATTGTTCCATGATTTGCGCGCTCTGATTCGGCTTTGCCGCCGCGATGGCGATGAGCAGATGTTCGGTGGATACGTATTCGTCGCCCATCTGCTGCATTTCCTTGCCGGCTTGCGCAAGTACTGCGGATAGTTGCCTGCTGACTTGCGGTTGCGCGGTGGTCGATCCGCTGGCGCTTGGCAGCGCGTCCTGCGCTTGGTGCACGGCGGCGCTGATATTTTGCGCGTTGCCGCCCGCGGCTTCGATCAGACCGCGGATCACGCCGTTTTCCTGGCGCAGCAGCGCGTCAAGCAGGTGCAGGGTTTCGACTTGCGCGTTGCCTGTTGCCGACGCGTTCTGTACGGCGTCGGAAATGGCTTCCTGCGCCATTGTGGTGAACTTCTGTTCCATATCATCCTCCATGGTTCGCGCCGATCGTCCGTTTTTCGCACGGTCGCGTCGACGCATATGTCGTTGTCTGATATGCTCAACCGACTTCACCACCATTCTATTCCCAAAAGTTGAGCCTGCAACACTCAACTTTTGTTCACTAAACGGGAAATCGCAAACAACGCAGCACAAAGGCCGTCACCCACGAAAGGTGACGGCTTCATATCTTCAATATGTCAATCAGCAATCGGCAATCAGCCGCGCACCACCACGTTGCGCAGGCTGCCGATGCCTTCGACGTGCACGATCGCCTCGTCGCCCGGATCAAGATGGCCGGAAGCGTTCGGCGTGCCCGTCAGAATCACGTCGCCCGGCAGCAGCGTCGTGAAGCTGGAAATCGCCGCGATCTGCTCCGGAATGCCGTGAATCAGATTCGCCGTGGTGCCGGAAGCCAGCTCGACATCCTCACCGTTCAGCGTGAAGGAGATCTTCGCGTCCTTCCAATCCAAATCGTCGCGGGTCACGATCCACGGGCCGAGCGGGCAGGAGGTGTCGAAGCCTTTCGCACGCGTCCACATCGGGTCAAGTCCCTGCAGGTCACGCAATGTCACATCGTTCACGCAAGTGAAGCCGAGCACGTAATCCATGGCCTGTTCGACCGTCACGTTCTTGGCGATGCGCCCCATCACCACGGCCACTTCCGGCTCGAAATTCATATCGTTCGAGTACGACGGGATCACGATCGGATCGTCCGGGCCGATCACCGACGTGCTCGGCTTGGAGAAGATCACCATGTCTTCCGGAGCGTGCTTGATGTCGGAATGGCCTGCTTCATGCATGAACTGCGCGTGCGCCTCGTAATTCTTGGCCAGCCCGTATACCTTCGACGGGATCACCGGAGAGAGCAGACGAACGCCATCGCCATCCACCGGAAAACGCTCGCCGGTCGGCTTCACACCGGCACCGGCCAGAGGATGCCCCTCAAGCGCCACGAGATAGTCCTTGCCGTCGCTTTCGTCGGTCTGCACGAAAGCGTATTGCGGTACATCATTATGCGAAAAACGTGCGATTCTCATGTCTGCCAGTCTACCCGCAACAATCGTCGAATCGTCCATATCATCGACATGCAACGCCCGACAATCAAAAACATCGAAAAAAAAAACGGGCCATCACATCATGCGAAGGCCCGTCACAGGAAGAAAACGTCAGATAAAAGCGCGCTCGCCGAAAATCGCGGTGCCGACGCGCACGATGGTGGATCCTTCCGCAACCGCAAGTTCCATGTCGCCGGTCATGCCCATCGACAGTTCACGGCAGGATTGCGTGCCCGGCTCGCCGGATTCGAGAATATGGTCGCGGGTTTTGCGCAGGTGCTCGAATCCCTTGCGGATGGCGGTTTCGTCGTCGACATGCGCGCCGATGGTCATCAGCCCCTGCAATTCAAGTCCGTCCAATGTACCGATTTTTTGCGCGATGCGGATGGCATGCGAGGGATCGCAGCCGGATTTCGACGCCTCACCCGATTCGTTGACTTCCAGCAGCACGCCCACGGTGATGCCGCGCGCCACGGCCCTGCGTGAGATTTTCTCCGCCAAGTCAAGGGAATCAACCGATTCGATGGTGTTGACGACCGGCAGCACTTTGCCGATCTTATTGCTTTGCAGCTGGCCGATCAGATGGAACGGAATATGCTCACCCGCAATAGTGGAAGCGCCGGCATCGGCGGCAACGCCCAACGCGAATCCGCGCTCCCCGCAACGTGCCATCAATCCTTCGGCCTTCGCCATCACTTCCTGCGGACGATTCTCGCCGATCATACGCACGCCAGCGTCGATCGCAGCCATGATCTCACCCACGTCGCGCGTTTTCGTGGCGGCAAGCAGGCGTACGGAACCTGCGTCACGCCCGGCATGCTGCTCCGCCGATGCGATGCGGTCCAGCACACGGTGCACGCCATCGGCGATCTGCACGGCACGCACACCGTCGATCGCCTCATTGGCAAGATTCTTATGGTCCATATATGCAGTCATGTTCAGCCTCTTGCGTTCAATCCCAACTACCTCTACCAGAGTAAGAAGAAGCCCGTACGACGGTCTGAAGTGAAGCGATAAAGCGACCGATATCCGTACGGGCTAATAAAACAGACGGCAGTAGAAGGGGGAACTTCAAAGACTCCGTCCGACAGCAACTATATGCAAGATTTACTAAACACGCGCCGAAAAAAACTTTTTACTTCAAAAAAAATTTCTCAGCGAACTCAAATTCAGCCTTGCGATTCGTCTAATTTGCGTTCCAAAGCATCAACGCGTTCCTTCAACGCAAGCACCTGACACGTCAGCGATCGAATCTGCCCAACTGCACAGTCACCAATCGTTCCCTGGTGTCGGAAGACAAGGCGCCCGTCGTGGAATTGCTTCTTGCGGCCGCCATAATATCCAGATCCACTTTCCAACGTGCGATATTACGTTCCACACGCTTGCGCCCGATGATCGCAGGGCTCAACCCAGCCGACGTGAAAATCGTGCTCGGCCGCTCGCCATCCAAATATCGGCGCATGCAACTGATCTGAAAATCACGCGAATACGTGATCCGATTTTCCGTAACCGACTCAACCGCCGGCAACGCACGAAGATACTCGACCTCCGTGTTACTAAACTGCCTTTTCGTCATATCGACCCCATTCATCCGACAAAACGGAATACCATTCTCGTGCTCGTAGATTACCATCACAAACGAACGCACCCGAACGGCATATACTACCACTTTAACGTAAGGCTATGGGGGCTCACGCCACCTGAATCGCCCTACGCTAAACCTAGCTAAACCCCAACGTACAGTTGCGTACTGCCACAGTCAACCCACCAAAGGAGCAGCCATGACCGGCCGATTCGCACCAACCCCATCAGGACGCATGCACATCGGCAACGTTTACGCCATGCTCGGAGCATGCTTTCCGCCCTCAAATCGGGTGATTCCATACGGCTGCGCATCGAAGACATCGACGAGCCACGAGTGTTCCCGGCGCCGCCGAAACCATGATGCGCGATCTCGAATGGCTTGGTCTCGGTTGGGATGGCGAACCGGTATTCCAGTCGTCGCGACACGCCCTATACCAGGAAGCGCTTGAGCTTCTCAGCAAGCTGAGCTTTGACGAAATCAGCGATATTATCAGTACTGGTTCCAACGATTCCAAGCCCTGCAGCACTACAGCAGGCAACGAAGCAGCCACCTCTGAGGCAACACCGCTCATCTACCCCTGCTTCTGCTCGCGCGCCGACATCCGCGCCGCCTCTGCACCACAGGAAGGCGATCGTTTCACCGTGTACCCAGGAACATGCCGACGCCTCATCGTCAGCGAACCGCAGCGTGCGAAACAACGCCTCGCCAACAACGACCGCCACTCGATGCGCATCGCCACCGCCGACACCACCATCACCTTCCACGACGAAGTATTCGGCACCCAGCAATACAACCTCGCCCACGACATCGGCGACATCATCGTGCGCCGCTCGGACGGCATCTACTCCTACCAGCTGGCCGTCACCGTGGACGACATCGACATGGGCATCACCGACATTGTGCGCGGCCGTGATCTGCTTCGCTCCAACGCTTTGCAAATCTACATTCGCAAAGCCCTTATCAACGCGGGATTCAAGCCTTCCGAACCGACACAGCCCTTCCATCCTGCCGACGGTTCCAATAAACCTGACGATGTGACCATCTCATACGCGCATCTGCCCCTCATCGACAACGCAGCCGGCCAACGCCTTGCCAAACGCGAGCGCTCGCTCGATCTCGGCATACTCACGGCACACGGCGCCACCGCGCAACAGATCATCGGCTATTGCGCATGGCTGCTCGGATTGCAGGGAGACCTGAAACACACCAAACCGCAGCCTATGAGCGCCGACGAAGCGCTTGGCGTATTCAGTTGGGATGCCGTTCGCACCAACACGTCAGACCGCACGCTCGATCAAGGCGAGTTCAACGCATATTTCGGACTGTAGGCCCTATTCTGCAGTTTTATTCTGCAGTTTTATTCTGCAGCTCGATTCCGCAATCGCGTTCAGCCAATCCATAATTCCGAATCAAGCGGATATTCGTTGATCGCACAGCCATCCAAAAATATGGCTGCTCCTGCATAAGCGGTGCCGCTTGGCCAGCCCCCGCGCACGTCATCTCATTGTCGATATGCCCCAACCGGTGCCCGACCTCATGATTGATCACCATCGTGCGATATCGCGCCAATCGCCGCCTCCCGACATCCACACGTCCGTGCCGGAATTCCAACGATCATCGTTGATAATCACATTGTTGCCCACACGGCAGCTGTATTGCTCCGAACATACCGACGAGAACGTCGGCAAGGTCGACGCTTGGGCGAGCACGATATTGAAATCGCAATTGCCGTCCGTAGAAGGTTCGAAAATCGCGCCTGCGCGCCCATCCATGTTCGCTGTTCAGAATATGAAACACGGCATTCGAAAAATCTTCGACTGATCCGACTTCACCATTGGTGACCACACAGTAATGATATTGCACCATGCCATATCCGCTGTTTTGCGCCGTTTGCTGCGCTTTCGCAAGTATTTCGCTTTTCTGATCGTCCATCAGCGCGGCCGACTGCTCGCGAAGCGCTTTGGTGACGGCGTCTTCCTGCGGTTCCGCCGTTTCCTCCGCTGAGGCCTTTGCGTCTTTCGTTTCCGACGATTCCTAGGTTTTCTTCTCTGATTGTTGCGATTTCTTTTCGGATTTCGCGGATTGATCCGTTTTTTCTGAATGTGTTCCGGAATTGCCGATCTGCGCCGTTTTCGCATGTCCGTTCAGTACCGCATTGACCAGCACGGCATGCACGCTGCACGACGTACATGACACGATGACGCATAATGCAAGAATCCAAGCCACGACGCTTCTGCGGATGCGGAACGCTTCCGTCCGTTCCCGTCGGCTCATGGTGGCGGCCGCTTTCGGATCGAGCGCACGCAGAATGGTACGAATTCGCTTCAATCCGGCCTCCTTATAACCCTGCCGTCACGCAGGTGGCAGCATATCTCTTCCGCGGCAACACTACCAGCCAACAGTAGGCATGCAAAAAGCCCGCTTCCCCCGTACCGGAAATTTTCCGAGGAAAACAGGCTTTATGCAACAGTTCTCATATATCAAACGCAACTTATGCGACGGTCAGGCAAATAAGTCACGAATGATTGAATGCGATCAGGCGAACAACTTGAACACGAACGCACCCACGATAGCGCCCAGAATCGGGGCGACAACCGGAATCCAAGCCTCGCCCCAGCGGGAGGAGCCCTTGGACGGGATCGGCAGGATGGCGTGCAGCAGTCGCGGCATGAGATCACGGGCCGGGTTCAGGCCAGGACCGGTCGGGCCGCCCATGGAAGTCACGAGACCCCACACAATGAAGCCGACCACGATGGAAGCGGCAGCGTGGTCCGCTTCGCCCCACGGCATGGACAGGCAGCACAGGGCGCCGAACACGAGCACGAGGGTGCCGAAGAACTCGTTGACGAAGTAGTTGATGCGGTCGTTGTGGCGTCGGTGGTGCAGAAGGTGCCGAGGATGGCGTTGGCGTTTTCGGTGTCCTTATAGTGCGGGTAGTAGGTGATGTACACCACGAGCTGACCTGCGGCGGCACCAAGCAGCTGGGCGATGATGTACGGCAGCACGAGGCTCCAGTCGAACAGGCCGTTCACAGCCTGGGCGATGGTCATGGCCGGGTTGATGTGCGCGCCGGAGACGGCACCGAACATGAGCACCGGGATCATCACGCCGAAGCCGTAGCCCATGGCGATGTTCAGCCAGCCGCATGGTGGCCCTTGGTGTTCTTCAGTTCAACGTTCGCGACAGCGCCGTTGCCGAAGATCATCAGAATGGCGGTACCGAAGAATTCGGCCGCAAGTTTGACAAAAGTCGAGTATTCCACTGCTGTTTCCTCTATTGCTTCTTCTCAATAAGAATCAGATTGATGTCGATTCCGCTCTCGGCGGACAACAGCGTCCAACATTACTCCCCGCACTGGAAGTCGAGCACAAAAAGGCTTGACAGGCCGTCGGCTTGCCGGACAGTCATACAGAAATCGGAAAACAAAAAAGCCTTGGAACCGAAGCTCTAAGGCTTTATCTGTGCCCCCTCAGGGATTCGAACCCTGGACACGCTGATTAAGAGTCAGCTGCTCTAACCAACTGAGCTAAAGGGGCGTTGGTCTTGCGAGGTTTTGTTCTCGCTGAGCACGAGAAGTAAATATACTCAGAATCGAGAAGAATGCAACTTTCGGCGTGTCGCGGTTGTAAAACCGCTATTTTTCAACGATTTCGACAGATTACGAAAATCGCAGAAAACGCGATTCAACCATCATATTTCCTACCTAAAGAGCACAATCAAGGCAGGAAATCACAATTTCTTCACAAATTCAGTTCCTTGCAATCCAGTTGCCCCAAACGCTCCCGCTAATTCATTTGCACAGCCATGCATGAAAACTGACGGTAAATCGCTCTTCTTGAGTGAATCAGCATGCTTCACGCAACACCCACTTAAGGATTGAGCTTAGGTTGCTTCCAAGCACCGTTTCCGCACGAGAGAAGGAAAGTAACGACCATGACGTGCCCAAGTTGCGACAAACCAACTAATGACGGTGGCTACAACTGATAAAGTATGAAAATCCCCCTGCATAGCTGTTTTCAGCTGGTGCAGGGGGATTTTCCATGCTTAAGCTCAGACGTATCTCAGTCTGAAGTCATTCGCCGTAACCGCAATGAATGCAGCCATAGCGAATGGGGCCGAATCACTCAGCGACAACCTTCACGGTGAAGGAAGCGGAGATTTCCGGGTGCAGAGCGACGGTTGCAGCGAACTCGCCGGTGGTCTTGATCGGATCCACGGTGATGTTCTTCGGGTTGACGGCAGCCTTGGAAGACAGCGCGATGGCGATCTTGTCGGCGGAGATGCCACCGAACAGCTTGCCGGACTCGGAGACCTTGGCGGCGATTTCGACGACGGAACCTCGATGAGTTCCTTGGCGGCAACAGCCTCTTCGCGGGTGGCAACGGCCTTGGCCAGACGAGCGCGCTTCATGGCCTCGATCTGGGCGGCAGCGTTCTTGGACCATGCGAAGCCCAGACCCTGCGGAATCAGGTAGTTGCGAGCGTAGCCGGCCTTGACGGACACGACGTCGCCCGGGTGACCCAGGTGATTGACGGACTTGGTGAGAATAACCTTAGTTTCAGCCATTTTTCAAACCTCTCTAAGATCAGCGACCGGAAGTGGCGTACGGCAGCAGAGCCATCTCGCGGGCGTCTTGATAGCCTTGGCGAGCTCGCGCTGTTCCTGCACGGAAACACCGGTGATACGACGGGAACGAATCTTGCCGCGATCGGAGATGAACTTGCGCAGCAGGGCAACGTCCTTGTAATCGATCTCGGTGACCTTAGCGGCCTTCAGTGGATTCGGCTTCTTCTTAAACGGCTTGACCGGCGGCTGCGGCCTCTTGCGTGACATCTTGATGTTCTCCTTACAATCTGGAAATTGCTTTTCTTTTAAGCTGCGATCCGGGTCGGATCAGAATTCCGGTTCGTCGCTGCTTCCACCAAATTCGGAGGAGCCAAAGGAACCGAACGATGAGGAACCGGAATTATCCGAATTGCCCCACGGATCCGATGCCGGAGCAGGCTGCACGGCGGGCGCGGCATTGGCTGGAGCGGTAGCCCCACCCTGATAGCCAGCGCCACCGGAATACCCGGCACCGCCCTGATATCCACCGGCATTGCCGGCGAAGCCACCGTTGTTGAACCCGCCGTTGCCGCCAGCGAAAGCATTGCCGCCACGATTGCCGGCAAAATTACCACCGTTGGCACTGGAGGTTCGGGTGACCTGGGCGGTCGCATAGCGCAGGGACGGACCGATCTCATCGACCTGAAGCTCAATAACCGTGCGCTGGGAACCATCGTTCGCCTGATAGGAACGCTGCTGCAAACGACCCTGCGCGATCACACGCATGCCCTTGCTCAGGCTCTGCGCGCAATGCTCGGCCATGTCGCGCCACGCGGAGCAGCGCATGAACAAAGCCTGACCATCTTCAAACTGGCCCGTATTACGGTTCCAGGTGCGCGGAGTGGAGGCAATGGTGAAGCTGGCCACGGACGAGCCGTTGCCAACCGTACGGATTTCGGGATCAGCCGTGAGGTTACCCACCACAGTGATAATCGTTTCGCCTGCCATCGTTACCTACTTACTTTGCAGCTTGAAAAGCTTGGAATTACTTACTTGCGAAGAATCTTCGTACGGATGACGGATTCGTTCAGGTTCAGCAGACGATCGAGTTCGTCGCTGGTGGCCGGCTCAGCGGAGTAGTTGACCACAACGTAATTGCCTTCGGTCTTGCCAGCGATCTCGTAGGCAAGCTTGCGACGGCCCCAGATGTCGATGTTCTCGACAGCACCGCCTTCCTTGGTGACAGTTTCCAGATACTGCTCGGTCAACTTCTTCAGACCGCGCTCATCCAGCTCAGGATCGGCAATGAACATCAGTTCGTACTTATGCGCAGACATCACCCACCTCCTTCGGACTATCGGCCATGGACCTTCCATGGCAGGAGTGTGTATGCGTACTGCCTTCACGCATCTATATATGAAAGGTATAAAGATACAGTTCAGACAACCTGTTCAGCATAGCCCTTCTGCTGGACGAGCGGCAATTGCGCACGTTCTGCAACATCATGCGCACGTTCTGTGGTGCAGGCGCGTCATGGGCACCCGCATTGTTATATTGAATACGGCTATTTTTGTACGGTTGGTACCGTATTTACGCGACTCTAGATTTGTGGAAGGCGAAGCATGTCGGCGATTCTCGAAGGCACCCCGGATAAGAAATTGGCTTTGGTGACGGGTCGTGCGTACCCTGAGCAGGCCCATGAAACCGCGAAATACCTGGGAATCGACGTACTTGAGACCACGGCTTACGATTTCGCCAACGGCGAGATGTATGTGCGTTACACCGAGCCGGTGCGTGGCGCCGATGCGTTCGTGATGCAGGCGCACACCGAGCCGATCAACAAGTGGATTATGGAGCAGCTCATTATGGTTGACGCCATGAAGCGCGCTTCCGCCCGTTCCATTACCGTGGTCGCGCCGTTCCTTGCTATTCGCGCCAGGATAAGAAGCATCAGGCCGCGAGCCCATCACCGCCCGACTGATTTTCGACCTGTTCCGCGCAGCCGGCGCCGACCGTATTATGACGGTCGATCTGCATGCCGCCCAGGAGCAGGGTTTCTTCGATGGACCGGTCGACCATCTCACCGCCACTCCGGTGCTGCTTGACTACGTGCGCAACAACATGCCGCTTGAGAACACCACCATCGTGTCTCCGGATGCCGGCCGCATCAAGGTTTCCGAACAGTGGGCCGCGAAGCTGGGCAATCTGCCGCTCGCGTTCATTCACAAGACCCGTGACACCACCCGCCCGAACCATGCCGAAGCGCATGGCATTATCGGCGAGGTCGAAGGTCACGACTGCGTGGTGGTCGACGACATGATCGACACCGCGGGCACCATCTGCGAGGCCGTGCGCACACTGAACAACGCTGGTGCGAAGTCCGTGACGCTGGTTGCCACGCATGGCCTGCTGTCCGGCCCGGCCGTGGAACGCCTGAGAAATTGCGGTGCCAAGGAAATCGTGCTCACCGACACCGTGCCCGTTCCGGAAGAGAAGCGCTTGCCGAACATGACCGTGCTGTCCGTGGCTCCGCTGTTGGCCGCCGGCATCCGTTCCGTGTTCGAATCCGGATCCGTTTCCACGCTGCTCAACGGCCTGCCCGAAGACATGCGTCCCCGCAATATCTACGCCTGATTCGCGCAATCTTTTCAACGTAACAAAAACTCGCCCCCATCCGGTCGGCGAGTTTTTTAATGTCAGATCTTCCCAAAAACGGGGTGCCGCATCCTACGTCGGTAGGATGCGCACCCCGCGTATCAAGAGAGAAAAGAGAAATCTGGCTAGCGTCCGATAGGCATCCTCGCTTCCGTTATTTGGCGAATGCTTCGCGGATTTGCGCGGCATTGCGTAGGAGGCCTGCGCACCATACCCTGTGGCGGCGTATGCCGAAACATACGAGGCAAGCTCGGCCGCTTCGGAAAGCGCCATGCCCGAGGCAAGACCGGCCAGCACCGTGCCCATGAAGGAGTCGCCGCAGCCGGTGGTGTCCACCGCGTTCACACGCACGGGGGCAATGCGCTGGATCGGCGTTGCCGAAGTGGAATCCAATACCACGGAACCATCGCCGCCGAGCGTCACGATCGCCTGTTCGAAACCGAATCCACGCATTGCTTCCAGCGCATGATTCCAATCGAAACCGTCCCAATCGTCGTTTTCCGGCTCGTCAATGCCGAGCAGCTGCACCATCTCATGCTCGTTGACGAGCAGAATATCGGATGCTTCCACCAGTTCGGCCGGCAGCGACGGGGTGAACGGCGAATCGTTGAGCAGCACTTTCACGCCCGCTTCATGGCACATGCGCGCGGCGGCCGTCACCGTTTCGATCGGGCTTTCCAAGCACAGGCCAAGTACGGAAGACCGTGCCAGCGCATCGCGCACGGATTCCACATAATCCACGGTGACCTGTGCGTTCGATCCCGGCGAGTACACGATGGTGTTTTCGCCGGTTGCGTCCACGGTAATCACGGTTGTGCCGGATGGTCCGAGCACGCGGCGAACATGCGTGGTGTTCACGCCCGCCTCGCCCAGAGCGCCGAGTAGGAAGTCGGCGTTGGAATCGGAGCCGACCGCGCCGAACATCTGCACGGTTGCGCCGATGCGCGCTGCGGCGGCCGCCTGGTTGCCGGATTTTCCGCCCGGCAGCAGCTGCAGCGGACCGCCGGTGATGGTCTCCCCCGGCCCTGGCAGACGCTGTGCGGTGACGGTGTAGTCCGCGTTCATCGAGCCGATTACGGACACTGTGCCGTGGATGCGGTCCAATGCGGAGAGAACTTCAGTCGCGCTCATCTTTACCTTCCTTACATCAAAAGAAGATTTATGAAAATGGAGATTTGCGAAATAGTGTTGTTCAGTAATCGCAATTATCGCAAATCCCCATTTTTACTATATTGAGGATGTAATGTGCGATTACTTTGCCGATTCCTCGGTTTCCAGCGCATGGTTGCCTTCGTAGATCTTCTTCTTGAAGACGAAGAACACGATCAGGCCAAGCAGTGCGGTACCGGCGGCGACCAGCAGCAGGTTGGCATAGTTGGCGGCAGTGCCGGTTGCGCCGGTGATGGAGCCGCCTGCGAGGGCGTTGGAGCCGAGCAGGCTGCCGATGATGCGATGCCGATGGACGGGGAAACGTTCATGGCCAGATCGTTCATGCCGACGCCACGGCCGGATTCGTCCTTTTCAATGGTGCCCAGCACGGTGGAGACCACCGGGGAGTACATGAGGCCGCAGCCTGCGTAGAACACACATGCGCACAGGGTCAGCACCACGAAACCGGAGTTCACGCAGAATGCCGCACCGGTCCAGCCGAGGAACATGAGGGTGCCTGCGGTCACGATGCCGGCCTTGATTCCGATCTTGCGGATGATCATGCCGGAGCAGGTGCCCACCACGGCGGCGACCACGAAGGCCCACACAATGTGCAGGGAGACCTGGGTGGTGGTCATGCCGTAGATGTTGGTGCCGATGGCGTTGAAGATCGGGCTCAGTGCGTAGTTCACGAAGTAGAACATGAGGATCAGGCAGATGGCGCGCAGCCAGCGGGTGTTCTTGAAGAATGCCGGGGTGATGAACGGGTTGGAGGCCTTGTTGATGTAGAAGCGAATGCCACGAACAGCAGCAGGGAGACCACGAGCATCCACCATGCCATGTACGAGAAGAACAGGGTGAGGAATGCGGTGGCGAAGCCGAAGATCACGAAGCCGAATGCGTCGACCTTCTGGCCGTTGCCGCTCTTGGACGGCAGGGTCTTGAGCAGGATCGGCAGGAACAGGATGGTGACGGACGGGATCAGGAACAGGAACTGCCATGCGATGGAGCTGAGCATGCCGGCTGCGAACACGCCGATGGATGCGGAAAGCTGGTATGCGGCGGTGAACAGACCGAAGAAGATGACCTTCAAATCGTTACGCAGGTACTTGGTGGCCACCACCAGGAAGGCGGAACCTGCCACCTGTTCGCCTGCGGTCTGCAGCACGCGTGCGATGATCACGGTCCACAGGTTTGCGGCGAAGAAGTAGTTTGCCACGAAACCGAAGATGGAGCCGACGAACAGCGTCACGAGACCGACGGTCACAAGCTTACGCAGGGAGACGAAATCGCCCAGGGAACCGTAGATGAAGCACACGATGCCGAGCACGATGCTCGGAAATGCGGTGATCAGGGACGCCTGGTTCGGTGCGCCGACGTCGGTGCCGACCTGCTGGAACACCAGGTTGAAGCCCTGCAGGCACAGGGTGCCGAGCACGAAGGTGATCAGCAGCGGGATCAGGGCGCGGATGGCCATCTTGTTGCTGGTCACCGGATCATCGAACGGATCGGCGGATGCGGTGCCGGTCACGTCGGTTGTGTTGTTAGACATAATAAAAATCCTTGATTCTCTCGAATTGCGCGATATGCGATACGCGATATGCGATACGCGATTGCTTGGCCGGTTACGCTTATTCAGCCTTGGCTGCGAGGCCGGAGATGCGGGTCATGAATTCGTTCAGGAAGCGCGGCACGTCGACGCCGACGGCAACCTTCATGGTCTTGGCCGGGTCATTCAGGCGGGTTTCGTCGCCGATGGTACGTCCGCGGGTCGGGCCTTCCACGTCGACCTTCATATTGATGTCGAGGGTGGTGACGAGGGTCGGGTCCACTGCCACGCCAACGGCGAGCGGATCGTGCAGGCCGCAGCCGCCCAGATGCGGGGACGTGGTTTCGTAAGCCTTGATGTAGAAGTCGGTCATGTCGGCCAGGAACCTGCCGGCCTTGGTGCCGAGGTCGCGCCACTGCTGGGTTTCCTTGTAGGTGAGCAGGGTCTGCAGGGTTACGTCGAGACCGATCATGGTGGTCGGCGCCCCGGAACGGAACAGGTAGTCGGCGGCTTCCGGATCCTGCGAAATGTTGGCTTCCATGCAGGCGTTGCAGTTGCCGGGTACGGTCAGTGCGCCGCCCATAAGCACGATTTGGCCGATTTCATCCTTGATTTCCGGTGCTTTCTTCAATGCGGCTTCGATGTTGGTCATCGGGCCGGTCGGCACGTAGACGAGATCCTTGCCATAAGTCTTCACTGCGTCGATGATGAAGTCGACCGCAGATTCGGTTTCGACGGAACGGTTGGAATCGGGGATTTCCACGTCGCCGATGCCGTTGTCGCCGTGGATGAATGCGGAGATCGGCAGTACTTCGAAGTGATCGGCGGTACTGGAGTGCGGCAGGCCTTGATAGACCTTGACTTCCGGGTGGCCGAGCAGGTCGGTCACAGCCAGCGCGTTGCGTACACCCTGCTCGACGAGCACGTTGCCGTAGGTGCCGGTGATGCCGATCAGTTCAATCTCCGGGCTTCCCAGAGCATACGAAATGGCAAGCGCGTCATCAACGCCGGTATCAAGATCAAGAATCATCTTTTTCATGTGTGTGCCTTTCCTCTTTGACGGCCTGACGACGGTCCGCCACCATACGGGTGCGTCGTCAGTTATACATCGAGCGCATTCTCGATTGTGTTGTGTTGACAAGATTTATGATAAAGCGTTTTATCAAGAACGCAAATTCTTCCCCTATACACGGCGTGTTGCCTTTATTTCCAACGATTACAGCATATTGGAGATGCCTACGTCACCACATACCGAGATTGATCTGCACCACCCGTTTTGCACCAGTCTGCAGCATCTAAAAATGGCGGTTTACGCGCAGGCCGCCTGCACCAGTTTCGGCGTAAGCACTTCAACCTGCGGATCGGAAAGCCACGGACGGGCATCCCCTGATTCCGTACCGGACTTGGCACGAACCGCAACATCAATCCGCTTACGCAACATACCCCAACAAGCGGCGGCCAAATCAGTCACGCTCTGCTCAACGGTGGTCATACGCCAACCAAGACCGAATCGTTTGAGAATATTGTCGTAACCAATCACCTGCATATCCTCAGTAACATGCAACCCACGCTCCGCCATACGCTGACGGAAGCCAAGCGCCATCACATCGTTGCAGCAGAACACGGCCGTCGCCCCGCCATCGATGATCTGATTCGCGGCACGATAGCCGCTATCGAAACGGTAATCACCCTCAACACACAGCGAAGAATCAAAATGCTTCCCCGACTGCTCGATGGCATCCACAAAACCACGACGACGCTCCGCGGCACTCGACTCCGCAATATCGCCGGTGACAATGCCAATACGAGTATGACCACCTTCCAACAGATACTGGGCAGCCAAACGACCACCAAGATAGTTGTCAAAACCGACGGCATCGCACCAGCCGCACTGCGTCAAACGGTCGATCAGCACCACCGGGCACGACACAAGCGCCACATCCTCACACAGCTGCTCAACAGCACTCCCAACACACGACTCACGCGCCGGGATCAACATCACCCCATCCACCCCACGGGCAGGAAGACGCTGCAACAACTCATGCTCCGCAGCACGCGAATCATCGGAATTGGCCACAATCAGCGAATACCCCTGCGCGGCGCACTCATCCTCCACACACTTGGCAAGCGCCGCGAAAAACAAATTCTCAATATCAGGCACGATCAGCGCAACCAGCTGGGACTGCTTGGTCACCAAGCTACGCGCGCTCTGATTCGGCACATAATTCAGCTTCTTCGCCGCGTCGGCAATGGCCTTACGCTTCTCCTCAGACACGCGAGCCGGCCGATTATTCAACACCAGCGAAACCGTCGTCACAGACACCCCCGCAGCAGCGGCCACATCCTTCAACGTCGCACGATACGCCATTCAAACCCCTTAAAACGTTTCTCCTTCCAGCATAAATGCCACGCACTCCTGACGCGCCCAGCACCCCCATCCACAAACAAATTCCTTTCATAGCAAAATAATCCACATTATTTCCAGTGGTAAATCGTTTCTCAGAAATGTTTTTGTATACTCGCAACGTTTTGCTTAATACGAAAGCCACAGAGAAGAGAGGAACCCCAATGCAGCCAACAGCACAGAAAAACAATGCGAAACAGCGCAAGACCATCGCCATCGTCGCCGTGATAGCAGTAGTTGCCATTGCGCTCGCAGCCGTTGCCATCATCGCAGTCGCCAATAAGCGCGAAATGACGCAAGCCGCCAGCGACACCTGCACGTTGAACGCGAAGGCGCTCGCCACGCATCAGCAAAACTTCGAAGAGGCTCAGAAAGAAGCCGAAGATGCGGCAAAACTCACCGTGGACGACGTGGCCGACGGCACCACGCTGGAAACCCTGAAGGATGCGATCACGCTGGCCGAAGCCGTGGAAAACGCGCCAACATGCCCCGCGAACGGCAATGCCAGCGACTTCACCAAGGCGACAGACGATATTCGCACGTACGCCGACAACCTGCGCAACATCACCAACGAACTCGACGCGGCCGCCAAGTCGGTGATCGCCAGCCAGGAACTCAAACTCGAGTCCGCCAAGTAAGCCGTCCGAGCCAGACGAGCCGACAGGGCGCCGCCCCCAGCTCCGCCACCCCTGCGTTCAACGGGGCCAAGTTGCGTTTTCAAACAACTTTGACCTCGTTAAAGATGACTTTCGCAACGTTTTCACAACCCGATAACCGCCCATACCGCAAATCGATACCCCCTTCCGCAAAAACCCGAAAGAGCTTATTAACGGGGTCAAAGTTACGTTTTGGACGACTTCACCCCCGCACAAGCGCTTTCGCACCGTATCTGGCTTATATATGGCAGATTCGGCAGCCCAACCGGAGGCATTTCCTGACGAAGTCGGCTACTTGCAACACGTTATTTCCCAATCGCCACTTGCCGAACCCAATTACCAAGCTGCGTCGCATCCACCATGACGCACCGTCACAAACGTTCCCGTCCGACGCGCTTTACTGGCCTTGGGCGCGGTAGCGGGCTTCGGTGGCGGCTTTGGCGGGCTCCCACCAGGCGCGGTTGGCAGCATACCAAGCGATGGTTGCTTGCAAACCGGCTTCTAAATCGGTGCGCACAGGCTTCCATCCAAGTTCGGTACGCAGCTTGCTGGAGTCAATCGCGTAACGCCGATCATGCCCGGGGCGGTCACGCACCCAGTCGAACGCATCTTCGGCACATCCCATAAGCCGCAGGATCATACGCATCACGGCAATGTTGCTCATTTCACCATCCGCGCCGATCAGGTATGTTTCGCCGATCCGCCCGCGTGTAAGAATCTTCCACACCGCAGAAGAGTGGTCTTCCGTATGGATCCAGTCGCGCACGTTCTCGCCTGTGCCATATAGTTTCGGACGCACGCCCTCCATGATGGAAGTGATCTGGCGTGGAATGAATTTTTCCACATGCTGGTACGGCCCGTAATTGTTGGAACAGTTGGAAATCGTGGCGCGAAGCCCGTACGTGCGAACCCAGGCACGCACCAGCTGGTCGGATGCCGCTTTTGACGCGCTGTACGGACTTGACGGCTTATATGGCGTGCTTTCGGTGAATTTGCATGGATCGTCGAGCGCAAGGTCGCCGTACACTTCGTCGGTGCTGATGTGATGGAATCGCACGTCATGCTTGCGCGCCGCCTCAAGCAGGTGGAACGTACCCTCCACATTCGTTGTGATGAAGGGTTCAGGATTGGCGATGGAGTTGTCGTTATGCGATTCGGCCGCGAAATGCACGATCGCGTCATGCCCGGGCACGATACGTTCCAGTAGTGCAGCATCGCAGATATCGCCTTGCACGAGTTCGACTTGCGATTGCGGAAGACCGGCGATATTCTGCGGATTTCCGGCATAGGTCAGCTTGTCGAGCACGGTTATGCGCACGTCAGGATGGTTGTGTGCCACGTAGCGCACGAAATTGGCTCCGATAAACCCACATCCGCCGGTCACGATGATGTTGCGCGGCTTGAAAATCTCACTACTCACCATTTCAGGGTACTGGCAGGGTTGCATAGTTCATGGAGCGATTCCACAAACTGGCTTATATATGGCAGATTCGGCAGCCCAACCGGTGGTATCTCAGTTACCCTTGATTTGGTGTATAAATAGCACTTCGCTTACCCTTGATTTGGTGTATTTACGACGGTGAGACACGGAGACTTTCGAACGAAAAGCGTACGAAAAACTGGCTTCCTGGAAGGAATCCTCCCAAGGAAGCACGGCCCTGCTCATCGAGGGCGCGCGACGCGTCGGGAAAAGCACCATCGCGGAGGAATTCGGACGACGGAACTATGCGTCGTATATGCTCGTCGACTTCTCGAAAGCCGTTGCAAATGATTTTGTTTTAGCTTGTCGCTAAAGCGAAGTCATCTGCATGGCCTCGTTGCCGAGACCAGCTCCAAGACTCACGCGACTCTCGCCGCCGCTTGGTTCGCGCTTCGCCGGATGCCGCATTGTCCCGCCTTTTGGGTGGGCCTGTCTTACGCTTCCTCCACGCGCGTTTAACGTCTCCGGGGCACTCCCGACGACTTGGATGTTGATGGCCGCGTTCAGGTCGCGGTCCATGTCAAGCCCGCACTTGCCGCAATGGTAGACGCGCTCGGACAGGGGCAGCTTGGCTTTCACCGTCCCGCAGTTCGAGCAGGTCTTCGAGCTTGGATACCAACGGTCGATGACGTGAAGCCTCGCGCCGGTGCGTGCGGTCTTGTAGGTCAGTAGGCGTCGGAACTCCGCGAACGCGGCATCCTGAATCGATTGGGCGAGCCCGTGGTTTCCCACCATGCCCGCCACGTTCAAGTCCTCGATGCTGATGTCCGCGTAGGTATGGGCGAGCATGGCGGTGGTCTTGTTGAGCACGTCCGAACGCAGGTTCGCCACCCGTGCGTATAGTCGGGCGACCCGCGCTCCCGCCTTGCGGCGGCGGTTGGAGCCTTTCCGTTTGCGGCTCAGATTCCGTTGGGCTTTCTTCAACCGTCTGAGGTTCGATTTGAGTGCGTGCGGGTTGTGTATCACGGTGCCGTCCGACAATGTGGCGAGCTCCTTCACACCCAAGTCGATGCCGACGCTCCCGCCTTTCGGCGGCGATGGAATCGGCAGGTCGGCGCGTTCGACGGTCAGGCTGGCCTGCCAGCGTCCACCACGCTTGGATACGCTCATGCGCAGCACCTTCGCGCCGTTCACTCGCTTGGACACGTTCTCCATGCAGTGCACGCGGCCTATCTTCGGGAGCCGCAGCGCATGAGGGTCACAGTCAATGAGACCAAACGAGCCCGTCGTGTACGCGAATCTGGGAACCGCCTTGTCCTTGGATTTGAAGCGTGGGAAGCCCATCCTGCGACCTTTCCGCCGCCCCTTGCGGGACTTGGAGAAGTTCCTCAGCGCGTCGGCCAATGATTCGAGGCCGCTGTTGTACGCCTCCTTGCTGTTCTCAGGCCACCATGGTTCTCCCGTGGTCTCGTCCACCGCCAGACCGTTTTTGGCTTGGTTCCACCACCTGCGCAAGGCATAGTACGACCATTCGGGGGTATCGCCGCGTTCGAGCACGTCCTTGACGTGCGCCAGCCCATTGTTGTAGGCGAATCGCGCCGCCCCGGCGTGCGATTCCAACAATCGTTCCTGCCGTGGAGTCGGGTCGAGCGCCACCTTGACCGCCTCAAGCATCGCGCGCCGCCTTCAACGCCGCGTCCGTCTTGCGCTTGGCCGCGCGACGCCCGTACAGCCGGGCGCAGAACGAGGTCAGCACCTCGGTCATGTCGCGCACCAAATCGTCATCCAGCTCCGTGTCATCCACCACGATGATTCGGCGTCCCTGCGCCTTCAGCGCGCTCTCCACCAGTCCCGCGTTCATGCGGGCGAGCCTGTCCCTGTGCTCCACGATCAGCGTGTCCACGGTCGGGTCGGACAATAGCCGGTTGAGCTTGCGCCGCCTGTCGTTCATGCCGGAACCCGTCTCTGTGACGATTTCCGGCTTCTCCACTCCCATACCAAGGGCGAACGCTTCAACCGGTCGGCCTGACGTGTCAGATCGTCCTTTTGGTCAGACGAGCTGACACGCGCGTAACACACCGTCCTGCCGTTCGCCGTGGGGGTGACGGGTCGGTTCTCGTATTTCGGGTCGTGGATGATTATCGTGCCCGTGCTCATGCGCTCGAATGGGACGGGCATGCGGTTCTCTCGGCACCACTGCCATACCGTCTGCTCGTTGAAACCCTCTCGTTTCGCCCATTCCCTGACACGCATGACTCAAGTATATCATACGAAAACAATCGAAAGCAAGCAATTAAGTTAACTGGTTGCAACCCCCGATGACGTGCGGACTACTTCGTCGACCTGCGCAGCGACCGCGACGACCCGTCGAACCGTATGGAGATCGACTTCCTCATTGTCGAACCGTATGAGAACGCGGCGATGAAGTACAGGGTCAGCCCCATCGAGGTCAAGTCATCGAAACGCTACCGCACGGTCTCGCTGGACAAGTTCAAGACGAAATTCGACAAGAAGGTCGGCACCAGATACGTGCTGCATCCGAAACCGCTGGTCGTGGAAAATGATGTGGTCAAGCTGCCGATCTACATGGCAGGACTGCTATAGAAGGCTTCACGCAGACAGCGCTTTTTAGTGCACTACCAGCGAATGACGCCCAACACTTGCGAGCGCATATGTTGTCCACCTTGAACACATCTGTTTGCTGCCCGTCACCCAGTTAACCTTCCAGCTACCTTTCAGACATCTACGAGATACCCGTTCGTCCACAGCTGAACACTAAAATGTATCCGGTTTAATTGTACAGAGCCCCTAATTATAAGGGGCTATCTTGTTGAAGGATGCGACGATGCCTATTTTTTCGCCTGACCGTCATGCTCACGTTCCTTCATACGTAAAACTTACTAAGCAGCCGATTGCGGGTGGAACATATCGCCCTCTTGCGAATGACGAAGACAGCAACGCTTGCGCCCCATCCGCCCTTTCAGGTCACCATAGTTCAAAACTGTATACGCAGAAGTCGGCAATTCACGCCACCTCCGACAACACAAGCATCTTTATTTCAGGCGCTGGCACCCTGCCCTGTTTACTGGAGATGGTTTCCAGTGGATCCGTCAGTAAAGATGTAATAGACAATAACAACCAAATCACTCCCTCCAAGCTCCAGCCCCAGCAACCCACTGAGCAGCCTTTGAATGAGGCCGTCTCGGTTTGCAAACGAGCCGCACATACCACGGCAAAAACGCTTTCCACCGCAGGGCACACGGCTGTAAAAGCAACCAAAGTTACCGGCCACGCCATCCATGTCGCCGTCACAGCAGTAAAGACCGCATGGCACACTTTCACCAATTTCAAAGCCGTTCAACTCATCATCAAATTCTTTAGGAAAGCATATGGCCCGTGGAAGAAGCGCATGAGGTTCTCCTATGCGTTCTACGCCATCGTGTTCACCCTATTGACTTCTGCCGAAGTCATCTTCCTTCAGTGGGGAGTGTATAGCGAACCCGAATATGCAGAAGATTCAGAGGTTGATTATACGACTCAGATTTTGCAAAGCGTTGCTGGGCAAACCACTAGATTCGTCAGCCAGATGTGGCTTGAACAAAAGTATCAATTTCTCCTTAATTTCATTGGCATAGGGCTTATTTACCTTGCATTAGTTTTTGTATTAAATCGCTTTTGGATAGCGACCGTTATTTTCGGTGCCGCTATGACTGCCTACGGCGTAGCGAACAGCATCAAGATGGGACTTCGTAACGAACCTATTCTCCCTTCAGATCTTAGCTTTGTATCAAATGGCAATGGCGGGAGCCTCCTTTCTTTCATACCGAAAGACCAGCAAGCTCTCGTTAATGGAGCAATCACCGTATTAATCTGGTTCTCTTGTGCCTGTCTTCTTCTTTTCGTTCTTGATGGAAGACGCCGCTTTATTCACTGCTCTTGGAAACACCCCTCTTCGAATGCCAAAAATATAATTGGGACATCATCTCGCGCACTTGCTGCAATTCTCAGCATCGTTCTTCTGGTTTCCTACACATGGAATCTCAATATTCCTGGAGCTTGGTCCTATACTCTGGCAACCAACTTAGGATACAAGCCTGTCCCGTGGAACACCTATGAAGATGCCAAATCAAACGGCCCAGCCACTACATTTCAAAGTCTCGTAAGAGTTAAGGCAATGGATAAGCCGAGCGAGTACAGTAAAAAAACTATGGAAAAGATAGCCGCTCGCTATACTAAAGAAGCAAATAAAATTAATACATCACGGGCAAACATCCTCACGGATAGCACTGTGATTCTCATTTTATCCGAGTCTTTTTCTGATCCCCTGCGTGTTCCTGGCATCTCCTTTGATATCGATCCGATGCCTAACATTCGAGCTTTGAAAGATGTCACCACCTCAGGACTTATGCTATCGCCAGGCTATGGTGGCGGCACAGCTAACATCGAGTACCAGTCTCTAACTGGAATGAATCTCGCTAATTTTAACGATCAGCTTATTTCTCCTTATCAACAACTTGTGCCCAGTCAAAAAAACGTATACACCTTCAATCAAATTTGGAATGATGCATGCCAGGCGCAATGCTCATACGCTTTTCATCCCTATTTGAAGAATTTTTATCTTCGAGATTCGAACTATAAAAAATTCGGTTTCAAATACTTCCGTACAATCGACAGCAAACCGGCGTTGAAATATCAGGATCACATTGACGCTGGCTATGTTAGCGACGCATCGGCATATCAAAATGTGATCGACCAGCTTAATCAATCTGACGGAGAATCCCAGTTTATTCAGTTGGTAACCATGCAAAACCATTTGCCATACGGGGACTACTACACCAACAACGAATTTAAAGAAGCAGATACTTCAACAGGTCTCGATGAAAACGAAGAAGTTCAGATTGATACCTATGCAAAAGGCATCAGTTATACCGATCAGGCCACGGCCACATTCCTCGATCAACTAAATATGATAGAACAGCCAATTACTGTCATTTTCTACGGAGACCATCTTCCTGGCATCTACGCATCAGCAGCAAAGTACAAAGAAAATCAACTCACTTTACACGAAAGCGATTATTTCATATGGTCTAACTCTTCTTCTTCGAGCGCTGGTTCAAAGCTATCGCCCGAAGAAAGCGATTACTCGTCTTCGAACTTCTTTATGGCTAGCGCCGCAGAACACATGGATGCGAAAGTCACGCCTTTCCTAGCTCTGCTTACAGAAGTACATCAATCTGTACCGGCAGCCGGCAGATTCGCCTCGACTGATGCCGATTGGGGTACTGGGTCAACTAGCTATCTGGATTCTTCTGGACAGTTAATAAAAAAGAAGAATCTATCATCAGAAGCAAAACAGCTACTGGAGGATTATCGTCTGATCCAGTATGACCAGACCGCAGGAAAAGGATATCTCAGCGAAAACTGGTTTAATCGAGTGCCATAAAAAGGAAACGGCAGCAGGATGCTCTGGAGGGGAAAAAACAAGAACGTATACTGGTGTTATGTCTGCACTAGAAGAAAACCAAGAATGGGAAGCAGTTAATAGAATTGTTTTCCCTACTACAGACGCGGAAAGCACGCTTCCTCTCTACGTTGTCAATTGGACACCGTCGCACCCAGATCCAGCTCTATTTGATGCCCGAGAATCTCTGGAAAAAGTCACCTTCTCAAGTTTAAGTAAACGACAGCTCTCGGGGACTCTCAGGAATGGGATCTTTTCAGCACAAGAAGCAAGTAAAACAGAGCTTCCCGCGGGATCAGTTTTAATTAAGTCTCGAACTTCAATTGAGTTGGCAGCAGGTCAGCACGTCTCATTGTGCACTTTCTTCAACGCATTTCCGGCAAGTTACTGGCAACGCTGGACCAAAGTTACCAACGTACGTTTTATTGCGAAAGTTGGCGGCGTCGGACGTATCGTCGTCATGAAATCATCAGCCGAGGAATCCCCTCTCCTGTTACCACAATTCCTGTGACACAAGAAGATGAATTCGTCGAAGCCGACATTAGCTTATCTGGCTTCATGGATGGCGGATTCATTTGGACTGATATGGAATCCGCTTCGAATGACTCTTTGACCGTTACCGACGCCCAATGGCAGGTCCCCACCCAAGAAAGGCGCGCCCCTCACAACTCGTCTCTTTCAATTGCGATCACCACATTCAATAGACCGTCATACTGTTTGAATCAACTTCAAACCATTGCCGCCGAAAAAAACTTACGAGATCATTTAGATACAATTTATTGCGTCGATCAAGGAACAGATCGAGTACAAGATCAACCCGATTTTCAGCAAACGAGAGAACTCCTAGGGCAACAGCTAACATATATCCTGCAAGACAATTTAGGCGGATCTGGCGGTTTCTCACGAGGGATGTATGAAACAGTCAAGGCCCAGAAAAGTGCATACGTTTTACTTCTTGATGATGACGCAATCACCGAACCTGAAGCCATATTAAGAGCCCTTCAGTTTTCCGATTACGCTACCAGACCAGTTCTCGTTGGTGGTGGAATGCTGCATCTGGACAATAGAACTGTACTGTACTCTTCCGGCGAGCGCTTTGACGCAAGCTCTGCAATGCCAGCACCAGCCACCGGCACACATTACAATCATGATTTTGCTGTAAACCCGCTAAGGGATACTCCTGAACTGCATAAGAGGATCAATCCTGACTTCAACGGCTGGTGGCTATGCCTCATTCCCACGGAAGTCTTGAAGAAAATTGGTCTTTCCATGCCAGTTTTCATTAAATATGACGATGTGGAATTCGGCTTGCGTGCCAAAGAAAACAACATTCCGACTATATGTCTTCCCGGTGTCGCCGTGTGGCACCAAGCATGGCATGATAAGGATATTTCCAGAACTTGGGAGGAGTATTTCGCTCAAAGGAATCGTTGGCTCTGCACTCTTATGCATTTCCCCGTACCAAGCAAAAAGTTTGCTTTCCGAATGCTTTATGAAGATGCTCATCTAGGAACAAAGCTTCTTTATTCTGCCATGAAGTTAAACCATATGGCGCTTCGCGATTTGACCGAGGGGCCGGAATACATCGTCAGATGCCTCCCGCAGAAACTAGCAGAAGTTCGTAAAGCAAGAGAAGGTTTCACAGATAGTCTTGTTCTGCATAATCTCGACGATTTTCCAACGGCACTTGCAGACTATGAACCGACATTCATTCCGTCGGATCCCAAAACCGTCACAAAGATAGGACTCAAATCCGTTATTTCTGCATTCTTTTCTCAATCGAGCGGAATAAAAGACACTCACCCTCAAGTGTCCATCATGTCCAAGGATGCAATCTGGCCGGCTTTTAACAAAGTATCGTCGGCACTTGTAACTACTGCTGACGGAAACGGAGCGGCCTGGTTCAAGCGAGATAGCAAGTTGTACCGCAAGGAGCTTTTCCGCTGTGTACATCTAGCGGCCAATATCTTGAAGCAGTGGAACAAGCTTTCTCGCCTTTATCGAGAGAGCGATTTCTGCAGCATAAATACTTGGCAACGAATTTTCAATCAATCAAGTAAATAAAAGCAGTGAGTGGCGGTACATCAGAGTCGGTTCTCGACGTGTACCGCCACTCACTGTTTTTACTTTGCAGCTACTTGTGGATAATCAACTCTCGGATTGAACTTCCACGCTTCAATCATCTTTTTGTACATCTTCTTTCTCAACGGCTTTGCAACATTTCCATGTCGCATACCATTCCAGACCAGCACGCAAAAACGCAAATACTGATAAAAACCTTCATGATGCAAGTGATAGGAAGCCTCATTACGAACTCCGTAAGAGAACTTCCAAGCGTTTTTCTCATCAATCATGGAGAAGTTAACTCCCCGGTTAACACCCATATCATGGAGAACGACACTGTCAAGTACCTGCACGCCAGGGCAAGACTTCGTTATACGAAGCGTGTACTCAGCATCATCGAACCAAATGAAGTATTCCTTATACGGCAAGCCAAAAGCTTCCATCACCCAACGTGGGATTAAGACAGAAACGAAGGAGCATCGGGAAACCATGACAATGTCAAGCCCTTTAGCTTTCAGCCTTCCCCAATCCCATGTCGGAATCGGATTATTCATTTCCGAAATAGTTCCGTCAATATACTTCACCATGGAACAGGCAAAAGGTACGTCAGGCCCCAGCTCCGCCACTGCGTTATCGTACCCGAGCACCAACTTATCTAGAGCATCAGGTTCCGGATAACCGTCATCATCAAAAATCCAAGCGTAATCAGCGCCCAGCTCATAAGAGCGACGCATGCCAGCAGAAAAGCCGCCTGCACCACCCTCATTTTTCTCAAGCGTGACAATATCCAACTGTATGGAATCTGACAAGGCGAATCGCTGAGCATACTCCTGCAAATACTCCGCAGTTCCATCCGTTGCAGCATTGTTAACAATGACCAACATCTGCGGAAGTCTCGTCTGCGATTCAAGCGAAGCCAAAACTTTTTTCAACTTCTCAAGACGGTTATATGTTACGACAACGGCCGCTACTTTTCTCACGTCTGTTGACATCAGTCGTGCCACTCCTTCAACATCTTCTTGAAATATGCCTCAGCAGATTCAAGCTCAGAGAACTTCTGAAGACGAGCAAGTTCACTCTCCCAAAGCTTCCTGCGATCTTCTTCACTATTCAAGATATGAGACAGCACGGATTTTGCGTCATGTACAAAGTTTGAAGTCATACGACGGCACAATCCTTTAGGAGGAATCAGAGTTTCCTGAGACCCTACGTTCGCTGAAATGACGGGCACGCCAGCACTAATGGCTTCAATACTTGTCAGAGTAATACCCTCATTGATAGATGATACAAGCAACGCATCCGCATCGTGATACGTTTCCCTGACGGGGAAGTCTAATGCTCGACGTTCTATAACGTCCTTCAATCCATACCTCTTAATCATCATGTCAGCGAAGGCATCCATATCACCATTCCCTTGCATAATAAAATGGAACTTCCCCGGATAGGCAGATTGCATAGCCTTAGCTGTAAGGATAAAGCCTCGGGCCGTTTTTGCCGAACCATGCGTCCAATATAAACCACCGTAAAAGGCTTGTCCGCATCTCGCTCTTTAAAACTTGGAGTCTTAGCATCAGCAGTCAGACCAACCAAAGGAGCATCTACGACTTTCTCTGGAGCAATCTGATGATCGTTAATTAACCAATGTTCGAGTTGGGGGGAAATGACATGGTGCAGGTCAATCCACTCATCATGAGCTACGGATTCCTTGGGGAACCCACCGTGGAAGTAATACTCCACAATATGCAATGAATCGACGATTCTAGTCTGAGGGAAATGCGTCTTAATCCACCACGCGTTGTCATACATCCACTGGCAGTGGTGAATCAAAATACCAGCAATATCAAACTGTTCAAACAAAGCACGCAATACTGGAGAATCCCCCGGACGCTCTTGTACCGGCATGGTCATAGGCAATAGGATAGCGTCATCAAACGCTGGATTAGCAATCCATGGCTGATGCCCATCACGATCAGTAATGACAATCGGGATAAATCCCGCAGCACGGACAAGTTTCACTGTTTCCAACGCCCAACGTTCAGCTCCTCCAGCCTGGAACCAATGCATAGCAACAATCACAGCTCGCGGGCTCCCCTTAGGGGCCTTCCCCGGCGTAATTTCAACCCATGGACGTTGGACTTCACCAGCGTTGTTGACGTTGTCCGCACTTCTAGCCATGATCTGCGGAATCGGCTTTTTCCCGATATTTTCACGTAGCGCCCTCTTCATGTCGCGAAATACATCGAATGCGGCAGGAACGGATGCCTCTAGTGCGTTATAGAGCTTGACAGCTTTACTGTCAATCGGGTGATTCAGCTCGACATCTTTATCTGTTGCCTCATCCGGCGTTAACAAGATATGACGGACATTATGATCAAGAATCTGGTCATCACCTGCAAAATAGTGGGGAGAGAAATCAGTTTGACTTCTGCTGACAGAAGTAGCCTTAAAAACCATAAACGGAACAAGCCCCATTTGTTCGGTAATGTCCCCACTAAGAGTAGAGGTATCCGTTAAACGCGGATACTGCCATTTTTCACCCATATACAGCTTATATGTCAGAGTTCTCCCCGGTTGGATCAGTGAATTATAATCCACCGCACCATAAACCAGCCTTTGCATACGCTTGCTAAGATTTTCTATCTGCGCAGCGTCCTTCTCATCAACCTGGAAAAAATGTCGCATAAGTAACAGCGTAACCCACTTTCATCTCCACTGATGCCATCTTTTTTATTCTCACACATAATGTCCGGTTACTATAACTACATCAAAAAGTCGCGTGCCTCAGATTCCAAAGGATAACGTCCGCCCCAGAATGTGCATGGAATCGAACTTCAGTCAAACGTGCATCTTTCGTTAAAAATACTCGAGAAAGATTTCAAGGCACAGAACGGGAAACACTCCTTACCTTCCCGCAACGCATCCTCTTACAATAGAAGAACTTTATCTTGAGCATATAATCTTGTTTAAAGATGCTATCAGCTATGTTTTATCCTTTGAGGAAGCCACAGGAATGACTCGTAGTATTGAAAATATAGATGAGTCACATTCTACCGGCCTCTACCCCATCGGCGATTGAGTTCCAACGCAAAATATGAGATACCGAGATTTCTCTATGATGGCGCATCCCGCATGGAATACCTATCTTACCCGTTACTACGGAAACTATTTTAGAATTCCAAAAAAATAATAACTCCCATGAGCACGTTGCCAATGATTATTTGAACTCTGAAGCAGTATAGAACTCCATGCATCGCTATCTCGACAAATAAAAATAGGGACGTGATCGAACATACATTCGATCAGTCCCTATCAGCTCATCTAATTTGTTTGATCTGCAACGCATTATCATTCAGTAATGCATAATCACGAGTATGCTCATCACGAACCGCAAAGATACAGCAGTTGTCATCATTCGTGAACGCAACCATGTCGGTAAGGTTTGGATTCTCTGCATTCTGGGTGCGTAGCGACACAACAAGCTTGAATTCCCCATTGTTAAATAGTTTCAACGGCACTTCAAACTTCACCTTGCAATGACCATGCTGGTTCAGCTTAATCACATTGGCTCCAGTATCGTAAGTGACTCCGCCACGCCTTATGTCGTGCATAGCAATTGCAAGATAATACGAATTTGGCTCGTCATACTGGTATTCCACTTCAAACTGGAACGTATCATCGCATGTCAGAATCTGCTTACTAAGCGCATTAATCCGCAGCATTGGGACTCTGGCGTTCAAACCTGTTGGATATTCATCCGCTTTATCATTATCCGTGTCACGTTTATCAGCACGCATATTTTCCAAGGTATAGCGGTTAGCAACATCATCTTTATTCCCGTTAACGATGACTTCGCCATCTTTAATAAGAACCGCCTTATTGCAGTACTTTTTCACGGCACCCATGTCATGCGTCACTAAAATAACGGTCTTCGTCGGATCTTTTTTCACCTTCGCGAAATAGTTATCGCACTTACGCTGGAATGCTTCATCACCGACAGCAAGAACCTCATCCAGAACCAGAATGTCACCCTTAGCTTGGATAGCCACAGAAAACGCTAAACGAACTTGCATACCAGATGAATAGTTCTTTAGCTTCTGATCCATGAATTCTTCAAGCTCAGCAAACTCGACGATGTCGTCGTACATATCCTCGATTTCTTCACGGGTAAAACCAAGCAAAGCTCCGTTGAGGAAAACATTCTCTCGACCGGTCAGTTCAGGATTAAAGCCGACACCAAGCTCGATGAAAGGAACGAGCTTACCCTTTACCTCAATCCTTCCGGAATCCGGAACATATATGCCGGAAATCAGTTTCAACAACGTTGACTTGCCACTGCCGTTACGGCCTACAATTCCAAAGAAGTCACCTTGGTGGACTTCAAAATTGATGTCTCGAAGCACATGCTGTTCTTTGTAGCCTTTGATGCCTCTAGTCCAATTAATAAAAGCCTGCTTCAAACCGCTCGCTTGCTCTGTTGGAAGTTTGAAGTATTTGCCAACATGCTCAACTGAAAGGACAACCGGACGATCCACTTCCTTGATGGAAGCAGATTGAGACTGAGTATTAAGCATCACATGACCTCCGCGAATTTACGATTATGCTTCCGGAACACATGCACGCCCAGCGCAAGCAACAGGAACGCGAGAATAACAGGAATGACCGCAATCAAAGGATTCCCTACAAGTGTCCACACGGTAGGTTGTGTTTCTGGGGCAATCAGATTGTGCCGAATATCTTGAATCGTCTGCGCAATCGGATTGAGGAGCTGTATTTTCGCAATAATCAAGCCCCATTTGCCCAAAGAATCGTTATCCATCACCATGGAAAGCGGATAAATAACCGGAATCGAATAGAACAGTACCTGCTGCAGAACTTCCCATAGGTGAGCGATGTCACGGAAATAGACATACATCGTTGCCATCAAGAGAGCTGCGCCCAGTGCCAACACATACAATTCAATGAAATTTAAGGGCAGCAGCAAAACTCTCCAAGTGAACTGGATCTTGGAGAAGATAGCAAAAATCACAACCACTAAAAGATTGATACCCAAACTGATCAATGCACCAATAGTGGCAGAGACAACCACGATATAGTTCGGGAAATGTATCTTCCGAAGCAAGTCACCACGATCCACAACCGCTCTCAAACCAGTTGCTGTGGCTTCTCCGAAAAACTGCCACGTACTAATTCCAAGCAGCAGAACAACTGGATACGTCGGTGTTCCGTCCGACATGCGTAAGAACTTCGCAAACACTACGTACATCACGCAAAAAAGCATCAATGGACGCAGAACGGACCATGCAACTCCAAGAAACGACCCCTGATAGCGGAGCTTAAAATCCGTCTTGACAAGCTCTTTCAACACTACCAGCGAATAGTGGTAGCGCTCTTGAATCCTCTTCACAAATGTATTCACGACTGACAAGTCTATCGACTTACGACCCCAAGATAATGCCCCTACCGTTTTCTTCGCAAAATCCTCAGCACACAACCAACCATCCGCTTGTCTTGCTACGATAAATACACCACACAAGACACAGGACCTGATAAAAAGTGAACACATCATCCAATAAGAGAAATGTATCAATTGAGCTTCTTCGGATAATCGCCATGCTGCTGATTGTCGCATGCCATTTCATCATTCATTTCAACTGGAATACACATCATTATGATTTAATGCTCATCCAGGAACCAGGATGGACAAACGCTCTCAAGTTCTTGATTGTGCAATATGGACAAGTTGGCGTATCTATCTTCTTTATAATCTCTGGCTATTTCCTGATAGATAAGACTTTTAAAAGAAGACGTATTTTCAAAACATGGTTTCAGATGTTTTGTTACTCAAGCGGTTTTTTTATAACACTTTTAATCATTGGAATATTCTATAAATACCCGACAGTCATACAACCGCTAATGCAAGGAAGCGAGCTATTCCGGACTATAGCCGCCAGCTTTTTCCCATTCTTCTATGGGAGCTACTGGTTCATCAGCGCATACATACTCATGCTTCTATGTGCGCCGTTCATCAATTCCTTATGTCAATCACTTTCCAAGCGCGCTAATCTAAGTCTGCTCGTTCTTTTTCTTTTTTAAGCATCCAGATCCTCATCTTTGGGCGAGTTTCCAACTGGAACAATTTGACATATGCCATTTTCGGTTATCTGATTGGCGCTTTTATCAAAAAGAACAATACAGAGATTTCGAAGCGAATACGCACAGCCCCCACGCTTGCAAGCATCGTCTTCATGACACTGTTAATGCTGCTATTTAATTATTTCGCATCGTCATCATCGCCCATTAGCAGTGCACTCGGCTGGACAAACCAAATTCACAACGGAATAACACTATTCCCAATAGCGATAGGGGCATTCGTCTTCATCATCATCTCACGCATTAATTTCGATAAAATCCCAGAACTTATCAGTAAAACGATAGTAGGAATTTCTTCCACGACGTTTGGAATCTATCTTCTTCATGAGAACATCTTCGGATTCAGGATCTTATGGGAATATGTGTCTAAATTTTGCTATGCGCCGACAGTTTGCTACTCAGAATTGTCTCAGCATTCTTCATCGTCATCATCGTGTTCTTAGTTCTGAGCTGCATTGCAAAAATAATAGATACTCTATTCGTTCATCCCCTCACGGACAAGATACTCTCATACTTTACGAAATGATTTTTAGGAGAGGTGGTTACTCACCTCTCCTAAAAATCAGCTTAGAAAACTGAACCAAGATTCAATCACACGATATAGAGCTTCATTGGAGCTGCTTAAATATCCATATCTCCCATCTGATAGGAGATTCAGATAGCTCAAGAACACACCCACTAACGTCAGTAGGACAAATACGTTAAGGCAGAGATTCGAAATCCTTTCGCTCGAATACTTCTTTACATAAAGAGTCACTGTGGATATCGCACCAATTATCAACAACCAGCCGAATTCACTGTAATATCTTGTCGAGATACCGACAATCTCAGTATCAACCACCAAAAGAACAGCAGCAAAGCCAACGAAAAAGAGGTTAATTCCCCAAATACCACTTGCTTTAGCCTCTTTTCTTACTATGCAAAGCAAAAACGCAAACAAGGCTGCCGGAACAAAAGCAAAAAAACCACCAAAGTTAGGTTCCATAATGGTTTGTCCCATGAAGCCAGACGGCACATCTAACTGTTTCATAAATGGATAATTTGGACTTATGTTAATTGGCTGAAAAAGATACATCCACAATCCCCATGGGATCCTCGACAGGCATAGGATCGATGAACCATATCAAAACCAGTTAGATTATACGTAGCACCAAAATCAAAGAAAGAATCAAACCGGACGTAATTATACGCCATAGTTACTCCACCCACAAGAAGAAAAGGAACTATAACGGCAAGCGTGTTCCAAATACCTCTTACCGAGAAGAAAAACCCCTCTCTGATTTCAGACCAGAATATCGGAAAAGCAACGAAGACCACCAGAACAAATTGAGGTCTACATCCAAGATTTAATGCTATACAAATCGCGCCAATCAAAAGATGTAGCTTAGACAGCTCACCAGCATCTTTTCTTGCATTAATCCATAAGCCAAGTCCTGTTAAAGTTAACACCAAAGAAAAAAGGATTGGCAAAGAATAAATCATCGGATAAAACGCTTGTGTCAGGACACCGCTTCCAGTCACGAGCAAGAGCAAAGACACTAGAAATAGCCCGAAGGATGGCTTGATGTATTTTTTCATGAATGAGTACAAAAAGAATACCGCCGCAAGCACAAAAAATACTGTCATCAAAGCGACAGCATAATCAGTCCTCAAATCATGTCCAGTTATGAGTTTAAAGGGGACGAAGAGCGACAATGCAGGCAATGCTCCAAAATAGCAATAATATTTTCCATCATAAAAAGCATAATCCAGTACGTGGGTTCGCCGGTTTTGAAAGATAATTGTGCTCTCGCAGATGCATCATAAGGATTTGTCATCTTCTGCATCCATTCCGGAACAGGGAGATCCAAATAAGTATGGCCATTTATGATGGCATTAGCTAAGTAATTATACTGATTCTCATCGCCTATAAAAGCTCCGCCGTTTAATTCACGAGTTGAATCAAAATACTGAGCGGGATGAATAAGCTGTGTCACAGCAAGTAAAACCATGATTTGTATGAAAACAAAAATGGATAAAAGAATTTTCTGCCGCCGTACTTTCAAATCTAGATTCCACTGATACATGTCACGAGATGTCCAAAAACAGAACACCAAATAGGAGACAAGCAGCATTATGAGGAACCTCAAAAAAGAGAACGAAAAAGGTCTCTGAGCATTTATGGAAACAGAGTCAATAACAATCTTGTCACCTTCTTGCATATTCAGCTTTAGTCTAAGACCCGTAACTTTTCCCGCAGGATGAATCCGGATATAATGCGATTCAGTTAAGTTCTCGGAAACATGTGCCGTGCCAAGAGATATATACCCGTTAGCATTACCTTCGTCAAGCACATATGGACTCAAACTATGCGTCCCGCCAACTACGGTATCGGAATCACTAGCGACCAGATCAATATCCAAATTGTCTATCTCTGTAGCCCATCTACAGCATACTCAATGTACGGAGTGTCGGAATCAGTAACCCTATACTCATTTCCCTCTCTTACAATATTGTTCAAAGAGGATACCGAAATCTGCTGCTGCTCAGGAAATGTCAGAGACTCCCAAAAAGCGAAATTGAAGAGAAAAGTTTCAAGGAGAAAAACCACCACTAACGGAATAAAAAACTTTAACCTGACTTGCTTTTTACAATCCACACTTACTCCTTATTAAACTTATCCGCCAGATACAAATCAACGAATTCGAACGCAAAGATCTTGTTCTTCACAGAACACCCCTGTCGTATCCTCGCAATTTATCATCCTAGCTTATATCACGCCTCACGTCATTCTCTCATAACCTTTGCCAAGAAGACAGCAATCATAATTGAATCCACAGGACGCCTCGCTCCGACCACAGCAAAGGCTATAGTGTTCTACATGCTCGAGAAGAATACAAGCCCCTCCGTTGCCGTGCTGCTTCCTTGCTATAACGAGGAAGTGACCATCGGCAAGGTTGTTCGCGATTTCAAAACGTCTTTGCCACAGGCAGATATTTACGTTTACGACAATAATTCCACTGATCGTACTGCAGAGATCGCTGCCGCAGAAGGTGCTATCGTACGTAGGGAACCACGTCAAGGCAAGGGCAATGTCATTCGAGCCATGTTCGAAGATATCGATGCTGACGTGTACATCATGTCTGACGGCGACGATACGTACCCGGCTGACGCAGCACCGGCTATGATCGACAAGATTCTTGAAGGCTACGACATGGTGATTGGAGATCGTCTGAGCTCCACGTACTTCCAAGAAAACAAACGCCCATTCCACAACTTCGGCAATAGGCTCGTGCGCGGATCCATCAATGGATTGTTCGGCGCGCATGTAACCGACATCATGACTGGATACCGAGCTTTTTCCTTCACTTTTGTAAAGACCTATCCAGTGCTGTCGCGTGGCTTCGAGGTCGAAACCGAAATGACCATCCACTCGTTGAACAACAATCTCCGTCTTTTCGAGATGCCGATTCAGTACCGCGATCGTCCTGAAGGTTCCGTCAGCAAACTTGATACCGTTGGCGACGGCATCAAAGTGATGAGCACCATCTTCCGCATGATCCGCGAATACAAGCCACTGCCGTTCTTTGGCGGTCTCGGCTAATCGTCGGCATCGTCGGTCTAATTCTTTGCGGTAGCGTAGGCATCGACTTTATGCACACTGGCATGGTCGCACGCTTCCCCACGCTCATCGGCGCGGTAATGCTTGTTATAGCAGGTCTTCTTTTGATTGTTACAGGAATCATCCTTGATGTCATGGCAAAGAATGATCGCAAGGCATTCATCGTTGATGCCAACCGTTTTGCGTTGATGAAGCGCCAAGGAAAGTGACCTCTCAACATCATTAAAAGGGCTTGGTTCCAACAGACATTCGGAATCAAGCCCTCATTTATTCATCAGGTATCGCTACTTCACCCACTTTTGGGCATTTGTTCCGTTAGAAGTATACAACTGCACGTTGGCACCATTCGCACTGGAACCACCATTCACATCCAACACCGCGTTTTCCGCGAGCGCTGATTGGAATGTGTATGAGCCATCGGAGTTCTTAATCGCTATCCACTTTTGCGCGTAGGTTCCGTTGGAATCGTACTGTTGCACATTGGTTCCATTAGAACTTGAACCGCCATTCACATCCAACACTTTGCCAGAGTTCACACTGGTTAACGTCACATACCCGTTGGAGTCATGCGTTACTTTCCACTTCTGCGCATTGGTTCCATTACCGGCCCAAATCTGCACGTTTCCATAATTTGAACGAGAAGCGCCGCTTACATCCATCTTCATAGACGTATTAAGCTTCGATCCAAAAGTGTAGGTGCCATCCGGCAGATCTTGCCTATGCTTGGTTGCGGTTTCGTTCAAACGTTCGCGCAACGTTAACGGCGCCTTTGCAACCAGCCATTGCTGAGCAACAGTGCCATTCGGCGAATAAAGCTGCAGCTGAGCCTGCTGCACAGCATTACCACCTGGAATATCGACAGCTTTGTTGGCGTTCACCGACACCAACGCAATCTTGCCACTGCCGTAATTCCGCACCGTCCACTGCTGAGCAACAGTATTGTTACTCGTATATTGCTGCAACGCCGCTCCATTAGCAGTGGATCCGCCAGCACATCCAGCACCTTGCCTGAATTCACATTGACGATCTTATAAGTTCCATTGCCAATTGATTCAAATCGATATTTCTGGGCGTTCGTATTATTACTTGAATAAAGCTGAACTCGTGCCCCGTTCGCCGTTGATGCACTCGTCACATCCGTGACAAGTTTTTTATTCGCAACCGAAGTGATAATCATCGATACTCCAGTAGCTATGTTGACATCGCTTGACGAAACAACAAACAGCTGTGAAGCAGTGCCGTTGGGCGTATACAGCCGAATCGCAGCACCATTCGCAGTATTTCCACCGCTCAAATCCAGAACCCAATTACCGAGAGCGGATTGCAAATAATATCCCGCTCCGGAATCACGAATAAACCATCGTTGAGCTTGAGAATTATTTCGAGAATACTGTTGCACTATAGCGTTATTCTCAGCAACACCATTACGCACGTCCAAAGCCTTGCCGGAATTCACATTGACGATCTCGTAGCTCCCATCAGACTGCCTAGTAAAAGTGAACTGTTGAGCCTTGGAACTGTTACCGGAATACAACTGAATGGCGGTGGAATCTGCAGCACTTCCACCAGGAATATCAACACTAGACGCAACTTTGGAACGAACATTGATGTAATAATTGCCATTCGGAATGGTAACTGCAGTCATTTTGCGTACATCAATGGCCGCTTGTAAAGCATTGCTGCTCCCGCCATTCACAAACTCCTTGTTCCCGAACGCATTCATGTCCACATTGCCGCTGATGCCGTCCACCTTGCCGGAGCTGGTGTATTGCCATCCGCGACTGTTGGTCGGGAACGAGTCGAATCCCATGCGAGCGCCATACTGCGCCACCCACGTGGTTTTGGCGTAAATGTCGGCATGTTTCAGCGGTCCTTGCAGGTAGCTGGTGTACGAGTAAACGCCAAGATTCTTGTATCCGGCGGACTGTAGTGCGCTGTACCAATTGTTGACGATATTGTTGTACACGTTCGGGTCGGTGGGCGGCTGATGCCCCTCCAGGTCCACTTTTCCAGGTCGTAGTACACGGGGTACGCCAAGTCGCTCGGATTCACACCGAATTGCTTGAGTTTGGCGACCACGTCGGCACCTTCTTCTTTGGCGAGCGCCGGAGTGTCCGCGTAGGAATACCAGTAGATGCCGAACGGGATGCCAAGTCTCTTGCATTCGGAAATGTTACGTTGCGCTTTCTTGTCGGCATTGTTGCCTTCGCCGTAGCCGAGGCGGATGATCGCGCCTTCCACGCCGTCGGCTTTCGCTTTGGCCCAATCGATGTCGCCTTGCCATCCGGAAACGTCGATCACGCCTTTGGCTTGCTGCACGAACAGGTTGTTCTGGTAGTCAAAGAAAGCTTTCGAATTGTTGTAGGTGCCCCAGTGCGCGCCGTATTCATTGCTTTCGAATTTGGAGAGCTGTACGTTCGCGTCGGCTACAGCATTTTTGACATCTTCCGCACTTACCGGAATGAAGGATTCGCCGTTGGTTTTGGCGAGCGGATCCGGCTGCTGATCTTTCGTGCCGACCAATGTTGGATCGGTCACGATTTCGCCGGTTTCGATGTTCTTGACCTCACCTTCGGGGGTGACAGCCAGGTCTTCCGAAACCACGGTGGCATCGTCGGAAATCTCGTCACTGACGTTATCCGGAAGTTTCGCATTCGGATTGTCGGGCATGCTGTCTTGCGATTGCTGGTCGCCCGTCTGATCATCCGACTGATCGTCAGACTGCATAACAACGCCATGATCTGCAGTAACGGAACCGCTTTGCGCAACAGCATCCTCAATCGCAATATCCTGCAATGCGTAAGCCGGCGCAACCGCAACGGAAGCAGTCAACGCAACCGCAGACAGCGCAGTCGCAATCTTCACAACATGATGTGGCGAAACCATTCGTCAGCCTCTCTTGAATACAGTCATCAACCCCAAATATTCGGCGCAAACGCCCTAACCGCCAACTCTAACTGCAACCCACAACCCCGTCCATCCCCAACTCCAAAATCATCCCAATCCCCACATCTCACGCATTACACACTGATAAGAATCGGCTAGCTCGTTAGGGGCACCGATATGGCATCATCCATTTCCTTATCTCCTTTCCAGCATTCTCGCTGACCTTCCCATCACGCTTCGTAGAGGGACCATTTCCAGGAGGGGAGTACGTGGATCGTGCCAGTGGAATCGGGAAGTTCGATGGTTTCTCCCTCGTTAAGCGTGAGAATCAGGCCGGAATCAACGTTGGTACGTTGCATAACCGCTTGCAGAGAGCCGATTTCTCGCGCCCTGGTTTTCTCATTTCCCATATTGGCACACACTTGAATAAGCCCATACGGTTCCGTAGCAAGAGCATCGCCGATAAGAAAGTCAACTTTCTCCTGTTTGGACGTCGGCATAGTGTACGAAGTGATTGTTTCCGTACGCCTACCGGAAGTTCGTCTCTGCAATTCGCAGAAAATCGCAGTTTCCAGTCGTTTTCCAATATCTTGCTGGTTGGCGCGTGACACCGCGTAAACCATACCCTGATCGACGGCATACATTTTCGGCACCGCAGTACTACCCGGCTTGAGCATGGTGGAGTATTCTTCGAGCTGGTAGACAAGGAATGCCTGCCTGAACAGATCGAGTAACGTATTCGCCTTATCCCAATAGATTTTCCAGCCGACCGCTCGCAACGTTTCCACAAGACCATTGGTAGACAGCTCGCAGGCCGTATTGCGCAGCAAAAACAGCGCTATCTGCGTGGCGAGAGTAATGTTTTCACGACCAAGACGCTCGGCAACGTCACGCGCAACCACGTCCCGCACGTAACCTTGGAGCGTTTCAATACGATCAGCTTCAACCATACGTTGCACTGCAGGGAAGCCGCCAATAGTTAGGTAATCGTTGTAGGCAGCTTCAAACCGGGTGACCTCTCGCGGCGAAAACACGGCATCGGCAAGAGTGCTGCCCGCTGTAGGCGTTTCGATTCCCCGAAAGTCGCAGAATTCACGGAAAGACAGTGGCGCCATGGCATGCGGATGCGATCTTCCTCGGAAATTCGTTGCGATTTCTTCGCTGGACAGTTTCGAAGACGATCCAGTAATGACTAGCGTCACAGCTTCATGTTCGGCTATGCGCTGGCAGAATCCCTGCCAATTGGCGCATTCTTGCACTTCGTCAAGGAAGAGGTAGCAGCCATGGTCACGAGAGTCGGGATATTGCCGCCAGTATTCCGTAACAATATCGTTGAGCACGGTGTCTTGCATTGGTTGCAGACGATCGTCAGCGAAGTTGAAATAGAAAATATCATTACGCGAGACGCCGTTTTGTAACAAATCATGAATTTTCTGGAAAAGATAGAACGTTTTGCCGCAACGTCGGATGCCAGTGATGATGTGCACAGCATTGAACACTGCCGGCTGCGGCAGCTCGCGTATGATTTCGATGCGGCGTGACGGCGTAGGAATGTCAAACTGCATGGACTCACGAACCAGCATGGCATACGATTCACATGGATTATCCGGCACCATAAGTTCTTCCTTTCGCCGTCCGTTGCGAAACACCCAACAATCCCAGCATAACACTTCTCAAAATTTTAAGAAGTTTCCACCAACACTTCTAAAAATTTTTAAGAAGTTACCACAGACGAATAAAACTCCAGAGAGTACCTGCATGCATTAACGACTACAACACGAGTGTGGGAAATCGGGGAAGGACGGGTATCGTACGCTGTATATTGGCATTTCAGGTGGACTCTCGGAACGTGATTCAATTGCCTGAATCGGGAGCTGTCACCGGGGAGTACAGAATAGTAGGCAGATTCTGGAGGGGTTATGGCACGGCACGGCAAGAAGCCAAGCGAGGAAAGTACCTCGTCACACACACCGAGAACACTTGCCGGAAGCGCAACGACCAACACTTCTGCCGACAGCACTGACGCCGCTGCCAGCGGTATCGCTGTCAACAGCTCGACCGTCAGCAGCGCATTTGCCAGCGATGCCGATGGCAATACCGGGAATACGCTTGTCGGCAACGCTTCCAACGAAGTCGAAGCAACCGAAGTCGAAACCAACGCAACCAGTACCAACGCAACCGGAGAGCGCACAATCAGCAGCAGCAACACGGCTGAAACCAGCAACCGGCAATCACACGAATCCAGCGAATCCCGCCAGCCGCAAGACCTATTCGACGCGGCCATAGCGCAAGGCATCAGCGACGGCGACGCTTGGACGGACCAGCGCGTAAAGCACATCTACCGCCAGATCATCATCGCCGTAGTCGTCGTAGTCGTTGTTCTGGGCGCGGTCTTCGGATTCACAGGCGTGCGCGCATCGCAGCAAATGCGCGACCTGGCCGCACTCAACGACTGCAAGGAAGCCGTCACGGCCATGAACACCTCCTATTCCAAGGCGTTCCAGCTGAAGGCGAAGATCTCCGAAGCGTTCACCAGCTTCGACGGGTCCTACGATCTCGACAAGCTTGCCGAACTGCACCAGACGGAAGTTACCGCGCCGAAAACGCTGAGCTGCGCCGCCGACACTTCCGCTACCATCAGCAAAGCCAACGCCGCAAAAGCCGAGTACGATAAGCAGGCCAAGCAGTTCAAGCAGGCTTTGCAGAAGAGCGACGAATCCGCGGCCACCGATGGCGGTGACGGAACCGACAATAGCGCTGACGGAACGGCCGGCGACGACGGAACGGACGAAGCCACAGACACGGAGGGCGATGCTGGAGTTGCCGGCGACGCGGGCGCACGGACGGCACCGTCGACCAATCCGGCGCAGCCGACGCGACCGACGCAACGCTGGACGATCAATTCCTCCAGTAAATCAACCAATCGCAACGCTGCCAACCAACCAGCCGATCAAGCCGGCCAATCAAGCCAACCAGGCCTGTCAACCAAGCCGATCATTAGCCTCACCATCTTTACGTTTCTCCCAACTCTTTCATACCCCTTTTCCGCATACCCAACGTTTCTTTTGATTTTAGAATCAAAAGAAAAGCAAAAGAGAGTCACATGGCAGGCAAAAGAAGAAACGTTGAAATTCCGCCATTTTCAAGACTTCACGGCTATAAAATGCAGTAACAAGTCAAAAGAAAAGTGCAAGACTAGGGAAAGACCAAACGAACGGAAAGGAGGCTCTCATGAGCTAGACAGCGGCAAATGGGCGAGAGATCACCGATGAGATGATCGATCGTTGGCGCAAATCCTACGAACAAGGCGAATTTCCTGAAGACGAACGAACAGTGGGTGGCGTGATTATGGGACGTCCACCGCTCTCGACCGATAAAAGTCCGGCCCATGGGACGCCATCATGAAGAGATGACAGAAATGGGCAGAGCCTGACGGATGACCATATTTGTGCGCATCGCAGCAAGATTGACTAGGCTTTAATGTGATTGCTCCGTTAAACAAACGCTGCAAGCGTTGCATTGCGGACGCAGAAGGGGAGCCATCTTGAAGAAGAAACGACTGGCACGCGTGATTATTGCCGCGGTAGTGACCGCGGCAATTCTGGTGGCGATCATTGTTGGTTGTGGACCGAAATGGGGCGACGGTTCAGCAAACGTCAACGGCAGTAATTCCAATAGCAGCAGCAGCGCATCAGATAATGTCTCCAGCAACGACAACGCCGCGCAATCCAACAACAATTATGCGACCCGCATCACCGTGAAACTCCCCTCCTACTATTTGGAGAACATGGTTTTCCAACGTGGGAAAACGCTGATAGTCAAAGGAACGGCCACCACTTCACAACGCGGAAAAGTTGTTGACCCAACGCAACTGATTACAACGATTTCCCAAGGAAAGAAATCAGCATCAGCACAAGCTAAAATTTCCAAAAATGGCGATTTCACCTGCACCTTACCTAAACAAAAAGCAAGTCTTAAACCATATTCATTAACGATTTTATACAACGAAACCACTTTGTTGACTCTGAAAAACGTGTATGTTGGCGACGTATTTATTGCTGCCGGACAGTCGAATATGGAATTGAATTATTCGCAATATTATGAGGGTTCAGGCAACTCCTACAATTTCGGCGGAGGTCTGATAACGACCGACGATCTGCCGAAACAGCTTTCCGACAACAACGTACACTTCGTTGCGAGCGCCAATTCCTCGAAAGGTACGGATTTTCCGTTACGCGACGTGAATGAGCAGGCTGGCACCTGGCTTGAGGCGACCGCCGATAATTCGCAGCATTTCAGTTATCTGGCGCAGCAGTTTGTCATGCAGCTTCGTGCCGCGCATCCGAACGTGCCGATCGGCATTATTCAAACCGCATGGGGTGGCACGCCGATTCGACGTCACGTGCAAGGCGGTGATATTTATGCGAACCATATTGCGCCTTTGGAAGGGTTTCATGTGGCGGGCGTGCTGTGGTATCAGGGATGCAATGATTCTACGAACGAGGCGACCGCGCTGGCGTACGAGTCGCAGATGACGCTGCTGATCAACCAATATCGTGAAGTGTTCGATCAGGATGATCTGCCGTTCCTGTATGTGCAATTGGCACGCTGGCCTGGCTACCAGTACACGCAAAACGTGCGATTCGCGCAGTTGAACACGTTGAGCAATGCCGGATTACGCAATGCTTCCAACGTTGCAATGACGGTGTCGCTTGATACGGACAAGGGCACTTCAACGTTGATACATCCGCTTGGCAAAGATATTCTCGGCGCGCGCATGGCAGCGCAATATCTGGCGATGTCGGAAGGCAGGACCATTCCCAACGGGCCGCTTATCGCGCATGCGAAGCATGCTTCCGATGGCACGATCGTATTGTCGTTCCAGAACGGCACCGCAACCGGTTTGCAGGCGGAAAAGCCCAATTATTCGAAGACTGCGAGCGCGACCGTACCCGATTATGATGCGAATCCGGACGCGACTCCTTTGAATGGTATTTCCAACGTTGCAACGCCGACTTCCACGCCATTGCAAGGTTTTGAAATTGCCGACGATTCCGGAAAGTGGGTTTCGGCAACGGCAACGATTAAGGGTGATCAGATTGTGCTGAGTGCCGCCGATGGAAGCTCGAATTGCAACGCGGTAACTCAAGTGCGTTACTGGTGGAGTGGAAATCCGGTTATTTCCAGTCTGCTGTATAACGATCTCGGATTGCCTGCAAGTCCGTTTATTGCTGTTGTTGAGTAATACGGCAGATTGATAATCGGGCATTATCCGGCTGCGACGACTAATCGATAAAGCGGACTGTAATTAGGTTAGAATCAGGCCTGTTTCATCGAACTTAAGTCGAAAGCAATGTCGACGGTCAAAATCGACGATCAATCGACGTAGTGCGGGGCGCTGGACGCTATGCGGGGCGTTATGGAGCCGCTATTGCCGTTGCCGTCGGTACTACCGTCTGCATCGAAATCTTGCGATTTACGAAGCGAGCCGGCAGCCAGCGAACGTATGGATCGAACGGAACGGCCAATCTGCGCCTGTTTTTCCTGAGCATCCGACGGTATTGCGGGAATCGTGCCCGTCACAGGGCGAATGCGGCCGGTCGCAGTGGGAATGAAGCTTGGCGGCAACACCTGCGTGGTAACGGCACCTGGCGATGACACATGGTAGTGGGCCATCGAAGCCAGGGAATCGCGGGTATCGAGTTCACGCTGCATATCTAGCTCATCGTCGAACTCAGCCATCGCTGCCCTCCCTCTCTTCAAGCAATCTCTGCCGGTAATCTCTCCACTGGCAACGGTCATCGTTCCGAGCGTAACGCAAGGTAGCATACCGTTACGAACGAAATCAGCGATATGCGCAACTCCCCCACTGTTTCGCAACTTTTCCGTTGCACGTGCCGCAGCGAGCCACGCCAGCGAGCTATTGAAAACCCGCCGTTTTGGCATAAAAAAGGGCTTCCGAAATCATCCGGAAGCCTACTGGCGGAGAATACGAGATTCGAACTCGTGAGGCTGTTACACCAACACGCTTTCCAAGCGTGCGCCATAGACCACTAGGCGAATTCTCCAATTATGCAACGTCTCACAGCGTCTATCCGCGAAACGCAGCTTGATTAGAATACAACAGTTTCTTTCAAACCCCAAATCGGCGTGTCGCAACGTCCCAGATCGCCCACTCACTGGAGGAATCCGTACACGTGAGGACTTCCCCGCGCACCGAATTCTCCACCCTCTGGGACAATTCACCTGCCAACGCACCTCTCAGCGTCCCAGATCGCCCACTCACTGGAGGAATCAGCCCGCTGCCAAGACTCTCACAGTCCGAATTCCTCCAGTGGCTGGAACAATCAGTACGCCCATAGGCCTTCTACAGTCCGAAAACTCCACCCACTGGAGGAAAACACCCACGCACCGGCCTCCAAACGTCCTGAAACCTCCACCCACCGGAGGAATTGATACGTTGGTATACTTCCCAGCATCCGGATTCTCCCACCCACTGGAGGAATCTGCCCGCACATACACCCCCGAATTGTCCAGATTCTTCCAGCGAGTGGAGGGATCCGGACACGAACTCACGTACCGTGAGCACAGCAGCTATCGTTTGGACGCGAAGGCACGCAGGTCGGCGAGCATGGCAGTGAACATCGGGCGGACCGAACCGAACTTATCAAGCAGCGATCCCGAAACCGGAGCACTAGCCGCTCCCAGCAACGCGCCAGGCAGCAACACCACGCCTGCGGCAAGCACAGACGCGCCGAATCCCAGTTGCGAAGCGTTCGGAATCATATAGCCGTAACCGATCGTCACAAACTGCAGCAGCACATACGCAAGCAAATGCCAACGGAATTTCACACTCCGCAACACGGTCAGACGAACCAGCGGCGAGAACGCACGATGCGACACCCAAGCGAACACTAGCAAAGCGGCCATGGCAATCAGCAGCAGAACCACTGCAATCACACATTGCGTAGTCGCGGAAGTATCCCCATTACTCACTGCGGTAACGGCGGATCCGCCACGGTCGAGCGCAAACACGAAACAGACGAATCCGACTGCTAGGCAAAGCACATGCAGCGGATTGATATGCGCCTCTTCGGTAGGAGTGACCTGATGAATCGTTTTAGGGCCGCACACCAGCGAAACAAACAGGAACGGCAGCAGAATCACGAAAATCCAACGCCACGGCATGAACGTACCGACAAGACCGCCCACAGTCGGTCCGAGTGCCGGCGCCACGGCCACCACCATGCCTCCAACGCCCATCAGCATGCCGATTTTGCTTTTCGGAGACTGTTCAAGAATGATATTGAACATCAACGGAAGCGCGATTCCCGTGCCCGCTCCCTGTAGTATTCGCGCGGTCATCAGCATAGGAAAGTTCAACGTGCAAGCTGCCATCAGGCAGCCGGTGATGCAGAGCACGATTGCGGTAAGGAAGATGGTACGCAACTTCAGTTTGCGCTTGAAATAGCTTGAGAGCGGCGTGACAAGCGCTACCGTAAGCAGATAGCCGGTCTCAGCCATTGAACAGTGGACGTGTCGACGTGGAATTCCGCCATTAATCCAGGGAAAAGCACGTTGGTGAGGGTTTCCGTAAGGATGCCAATGAAGGCCATGATTCCAGTTGACAGAATGGCAAGAATAAGATTGATGGAGATGTTCTCGTCATCTTGCGTTGCCGTGTTATTGTTTCGCGCAATGGACTGTGACATGGATTTGCGGCCGTTCCCGGCCTTCCCTTTCTTGGCCCGGCTTTGCTGAGCCACCATTCCGTTATGCCGGGCAGTTTGCTGGAATGGCGATTATTTGCCCAGAAATACAAAAAGATCCTTGGGAGCGGAGCGCTCTACCAAGGATCTTCATATTATTAAGTTGAATGTTGTGGATTGGGAGCCTCCCGCGCGTCGCGGGAAACAAGAACCAAAAGACAAAAAAAGGGGGTTCCCGGAGCGTCACGCTCGACGGGAACCCCGACGTTGAATGCGGCGGCGTGCTACTCTCCCACACCCTCTCGAGTGCAGTACCATCGCCGCGACCAGGCCTTAGCTTCCGGGTTCGGAAAGGGACCGGGCGTCTCACCTGGGCCATGACCACCGCAAAACCAGTACAACGGCCAACCCCGACGGGCCGGCCGGCAAACGGAACCATACCACGATTCCGATCGTGGCGGTCCGGGAACCGGACAACGGACGCGAACAACCAAACGCTTCACCGGTATCGTCTCCGTGACCACAAGAAACAATGCTCCTTGCCATCCAACGAAAGAAACCACCACAGGACGAGACCCGACCCAGCAAGCGGGTCGGAAAGTGT
>ENA-OPZM01000004-OPZM01000004.1-human-gut-metagenome-genome-assembly--contig:-NODE-4-length-86683-cov-16.953498_pt1 | contig 86683 bp, 94 predicted proteins | sample MGYA00242478_ERZ504493 | MGnify/ENA primary metagenome ERZ504493 (study PRJEB26092, sample SAMD00036227) | human gut metagenome | host: Homo sapiens | study: EMG produced TPA metagenomics assembly of... | reverse complement strand
TCGTTTCGGTGGCAATGGCGGCGGTTTCCAGGGCGGCAACAGCGCTCCGAGCAATGGTCCGGCACGTGGTGGCCGCGGCCGCGGCGGCGCTGCAGGCGCGTTCGGACGTCAGGGAGGCAAGTCCTCGAAGGCGCGTAAGAACCGTCTGGCGAAGCGTCAGGAATTCCAGGAGATGAAGGCTCCGGTCATCGGCGGCGTGCGCATTCCGACCGGCAACGGACAGGAAGTCCGTCTGCGTCAGGGTGCGTCCCTCGCCGATCTGGCCGAGAAGATCAACGTCAATCCGGCGGCGCTGGTCACCGTGCTGTTCCACCTTGGTGAAATGGCCACGGCCACCCAGTCCCTGGATGAGGCCACGTTCCAGATCCTCGGCGAGGAAATCGGCTGGAACATCAAGATCGTGTCCGCCGAAGAGGAAGACAAGGAGCTGCTGCAGCAGTTCGACATCAACCTGGACGAAGAGGAACTGCAGGAGGACGAGGATTTGAAGCCGCGTCCGCCGGTCGTCACCGTCATGGGCCATGTCGACCACGGTAAGACCCGACTGCTCGACACCATCCGCCGCACCAACGTCATCGAAGGCGAAGCCGGCGGCATCACCCAGCGCATCGGCGCATACCAGGTGACCGTCAACCTTGAGGGCGAGCCGCGCAAGATCACGTTCCTTGATACCCCGGGCCACGAAGCCTTCACCGCAATGCGTGCCCGTGGCGCCGAACTCACCGACGTCGCGATCCTCGTGGTCGCCGCCGACGACGGCGTCATGCCGCAGACCGTGGAAGCCATCAACCACGCCCAGGCCGCGCATGTGCCGATCGTGGTGGCCGTCAACAAGATCGATAAGCCGGGCGCCAACCCGGACAAGGTCCGCGGCCAGCTTACCGAATACGGTCTGGTTCCGGAAGAATACGGCGGCAACACCATGTTCGTCGACATCTCCGCGAAGCAGGGCACCAACGTCGACAAGCTGCTCGAAGCGGTGCTGCTCACTGCCGACGCCGAGCTCGACCTGCGCGCCAACCCGGATATGGACGCCCGTGGCGCCACCGTCGAAGCCCGACTTGACAAGGGCCGTGGCGCCGTGGCTACCGTGCTGGTGCAGTCCGGTACCCTCCACATCGGCGATGCCATCGTTGCCGGCACCTCCTACGGTCGTGTCCGCGCCATGCTCGACGAAAACGGCAACCACATGCAGGAAGCCGGTCCGTCCACCCCGGTGCAGGTGCTGGGTCTGACCTCCGTGCCGACCGCAGGCGACCTGTTCCTGGTGGCCTCCGACGACCGTACCGCACGTCAGATCGCCGAGAAGCGTCAGGCCACCGAGCGTGCGGCCCAGCTGGCCAAGCGCCGCAAGGTCGTTTCCCTCGAAAGCCTCAAGGAGCAGTTCGCCAAGTCCGAGGTGGATATGCTCAACATCGTCATCAAGGGCGATTCCTCCGGTTCCGTCGAGGCTCTGGAAGATTCCTTGATGAAGATCGAGGTGTCCGACGAGGTCGGCATCCAGGTGATCCACCGCGGCGTCGGCGCCATCACCCAGAACGACGTCAACCTGGCCACCGTCGACAAGGCCGTCATCATCGGCTTCAACGTCCGTCCGAACCGCCAGGTGGCGGATCTGGCCGAACGCGAAGGTGTGGAGATCAAGTACTACTCGATCATCTACAAGGCCATCGAGGACATCGAAGCATCCCTCAAGGGCATGCTCAAGCCGGAATACGAAGAGGTCGTCACCTCCCACTCCGAGATCCGCGAGATCTTCCGCTCCTCCAAGTTCGGCAACATCGCCGGCGTCATGGTTCAGGACGGCGAAGTCAAGCGTGGTACGAAGTGCCGTATCCTGCGCAACGGCATCGCCACCGTCAACGACCTCGAGATCTCCTCGCTGCGTCGTTTCAAGGACGACGTCAACTCCGTCAAGGAAGGCTACGAGGCTGGCATCAACCTCGGCACCTTCAACGACATCGAGATCGGCGATATCATCGAGACCTTCGAAATGCAGGAAATCGAGCGTAAGTAGCTGAGTGCTTCGAGCTTCGTATCGATAACCAGGTAAGGAACGCCCACAGCCGGTTCACGACTGCGGGCGTTCCGTGATACAACAAGAACTTTTCACCAAAAGGACAGCAATGGCAGGAACAATCCCCGCGCCGCGCGCATCGCGGCGTTGATTCAGCGTGTGATCGCATCGTCCATGGAGCGCAGCTGCACGACAAGCGACTGGCCAACGTGACCATCACCGAAGTGCGCGTCACCAACGATCTGCAGATCGCGAAAGTCTACTGGACCAGCTCGGCCATGAAGGACACGAGCAGGGCGAACGCCGCCGCGCGCAGCAGGCCCTGAACCAGGCCAAAGGACGCCTGCGTTCCCTGGTAGCACCAAGGCCGGACTGCGACTCACCCCGCAACTGGAATTCATCTTCGACGAAGTGCCGGGCGAGGCCCATGAGATCGAGGACATCCTCGCGCTCGCACACAAGCGCGACGAAGAACTCGCCAAGTCCCGCGCCAACGCGCAATACGCCGGCGACGCCGATCCGTACAAGCACGACGAGCCCGATGATGACGACTTCGACGATGATGACGATGTCGAGGTCGAGGATTGGGACGATGACGACGAAGCCTGACAACTCCGGTCTGCTGGTCATCGACAAGCCGCAGGGCGTCACCAGCCACGATGTGGTCGCGGCGGTGCGTGGCGCCCTGCACATGAAACGCGTCGGCCATGCCGGCACGCTCGACCCGATGGCCACCGGCGTGCTGGTGGTCGGCTTCGGCAACGCCACACGTCTGCTCAACTACATCGTCGACCACGACAAAACCTATCTGGCCACCATCAGACTCGGCCAGCGCACCACCACGGACGACGCCGACGGCGAACTGCTGCCGGAGGAGGGAACTATCGCCGAATTTCCTTCACGACAGACCGTTGAAGACGTCATCGCCCATCATTTCACCGGGCGCATCGAGCAGGTGCCGAACTCCTATTCGGCCATCAAAATCAACGGCCAGCGCGCCTACGATCTGGCCCGCGAAGGCAAGGACGTGGAACTCAAAGCCCGTCCGGTCAACATCTCGGAATTCAGCGTTTCCGCGGTGCGCTACGGCTATGCCTCATCCGTGCGCGCGGGTTCGCCGCTCGTCAATGCCGCAGAAGTCGCTCCGGATTCGGCATGGCATGCCAACACGTTAGAACCGGACATGCAGCCGGTCATGGAACTCGATGTGAAAGTGACCTGTTCCGCCGGTACCTACATCCGCGCGCTCGGCCGAGATCTGGGCGACGAGCTTGGTCTCGGCGGCCATCTGACCATGCTGCGCCGCATCCGCGTCGGGCGTTTCTCGGTGGACATGCCGAACGTCATGACCGCCCATACGGAAGCTAAGACCTTCACCAACCGCGAAGGCATCGAAGTGACACGCAACCGTGCGGTGCTTGACGATGCCGAGCATGCCGTTGACCACGCACTCGACCTGGTCGCCAGCGCGGCCGCTTCCATGGACATGCTTCCCGTCACCGAACAGGAGGCGACGGACCTGCGGTTCGGCCGTAGAATCGCCCACGACATCCATACGACCATGGCCGCGTACGTTCCCGAAACCAACGATCTGGTGGCGATTGTGGAACGCGCCAAACGTGGCGAGACCAAGCCGGTCGCGGTCTTCAACTGAAACAATCAAGACCAGCCGGCACGCAATACGAACACGACAAACACACGGACAATACGCAAAGAAGGACACATGAAGACGATCACGCTTACCCCCGATGCCAGCGGCATGGTGGATTGGCCGACCCTGAGCAACGACAAGAAGTCCGTGGTGACCATCGGCTCATTCGACGGCATGCATCAGGGACATCAGGCGGTCATCCGCCGTGTGGCCGAACTCGCCGAACAGGAGCAGGCGTTCTCCGTGGTGGTGCTGTTCGACCCGCGTCCCGCGCTGGTGCACGCTTACGCCGCCAAACATGACGGTCAGGAACCGCCCGCAGGCACGCCTGACACGCAGGCGCTGACCAGTGTGGACGAACGGCTGCGCGCCATCGACGCCATCGGCGTGGACTACACGCTCATCGTGCGCTACACCATGGCATTCTCCGCGAAATCATACCGCTTCTTCCTTGGCCAGATGGTCGGCAAACTCGGCATGCGCACGCTGGTGCTCGGCTCCGACGCCGCCATGGGTGCGAACCGCGCCGGAAACGTGAAGGCCATTGAGAATCTGGCGCTCGCCACCGGCGTGTTCCAGCTGGAGGTCGTGGACGATTTCGGTCCGGGGCTGACCCGAGTGCCGGTCAATGCGAAGCCGGTGATGCCGTCCGAACCCGGCGAGCTTCCGACCCTCTGGAGGGGGCTTCCAAGGCCGAACGACGCGCATGGAGCAAGAAGCATCAGGCCAAGGAAGTGCGCACGTGGAGCTCCACCAATGTGCGCTATCTGCTGAGCCAAGGCCGTATCAAGGACGCAGACGCGATACTCGGCCACGCGCATGCCGTGGAAGGCACCGTGGTGCATGGCGAGGAACGCGGCCGCACCATCGGATTCCCGACCGCCAATCTGAGCGAGAACGTCGCCGGATACCTGCCGGTGGACGGCGTGTACGCCGGCTGGCTGGTCGATTTGGGGGAGAAGTCCGCCGACGGTGGCGAAGAAGCCGGGGAGAAGCCGGCCGACGGCGTATCGCAGCAGTATGATGCTTCGTCCGTCAACGCGCGCGTGGCCATGCAGTCGCCACACCGCTGGCCGGCGGCCATCTCCATCGGCACCAAGCCGACGTTCAACGAGGACGGTGACGCCGAACGCGTGGTGGAAGCCTACGCCATCACCGATGACTGGTTGGACCTGTACGGCCATCAGGCGCGCGTGGAATTCGCTGGATTCCTGCGCCCGCAGATCAAATTCGATTCGGCCGACGATCTGGCGGCCGAGCTGAAACGCAACGTCGAGGAGACGAAGCGCCTCACCGCTTGAGACGGATCGGTTCGATTGATTTGATTGGTTCGATTGACGCGAATCATTGACGCCATCCGTGTTTTGTTACCCAAACGGGCTTTCCCGGGTTGCAAAAAGCGGATGGCGATGCCGTTTGGGCATCGGCGACCTATCGCAGAATCGCGGCCAACGCGTCCTGCAACGTATCCGCCTGCACCACGCCCATTCCCGGCACGGCGACGTTCTTGCGCAGCGTCGGCACAACGGCGGTGGTGAAACCAAGACGCGCCGCCTCACGAAGCCGATATTCCAGTCTCGGCACCGGGCGCACCTGCCCGGTCAACGAAATCTCGCCGATCGCGCACGTCGTACGGGGAATCGGTTTCGATTTCGCAGCGCTCGCCAACGCGGCCACAATCGCCAGATCGCAACCCGGCTCACGCGCCTGACCGCCGGCGATTGTGGAAATGTACAGGTCGTTGGCCAGCAGATTGATGCCACCGTGACGATATAACACCGCCACCAGCATGGCGATACGGTTGGAGTCCACACCGTTCGCCGCACGACGTGGCGTCGGCAGCACCGACCTGGTGACCAGCGCCTGCACTTCAATCGGCAGACTGCGATGCCCATCCAACGTGAACGTCACGCACGTGCCATCCACCTGCGTCGCCGCAGAACCATTGCCGGTTGATAGGAACAGGCCGGACGGATCGGTCACCTCCTCAATGCCCTCGCCGCTCATATCGAAACAGCCGACCTCATCGGTCGGTCCGAAACGGTTCTTCACTGCACGCAGCATACGCAACGCGGTTTCGGCATCGCCTTCGAACTGACAGACCACATCCACCAGATGCTCCAACGTACGCGGACCTGCGATCGAACCATCCTTGGTGACATGACCCACCAAAAGCACTGGAATATCAAGGGTTTTGGCGGTGTCAATCAGCGCGCTCGCCACTTCGCGCACCTGCGTGGATCCGCCGGAGATGCCATCGACGTCCTGCGAGACGATGGTCTGCGCCGAATCGACGATGGCCAACGCCGGCTTGAACTGTTCGATAAGCCCCAACACCGTGGACAGATCCGTGGTGGAGGCGAGCAGTAGATTCGGCTCCATGGCGCGATGCGCGACGCGCGCATGCGGACCTGCGCCTGCGATTCCTCGCCGGAAATATACAGTACGGTATTGCGCTCGGTGGCGAACGCCGTCAGCCTCGCCACATTGCCGGCGGTTTCCAGCAGCAATGTCGATTTGCCGATGCCCGGCTCTCCTGCGATCAGCGTGACCGATCCCGGCACGATGCCACCGCCGAGCACGCGGTCGAATTCCGAAAATCCTGTGGCGATTCTGGAGATGTTCTCCGTGCCTATGTCGGTGATCGGCCTCGCCGCGGACGATGCGACCGGATGCGATTGCGTGCGCGAGGTCCGTCCCGGAGCCGCGGTACGCGAGCCTGCCGCGGGACGGGCTTCATGGAATTCCTCAATGGTGCCCCATTGACCGCATTCGGGGCAGCGGCCGAGCCACTTCGGGCCGCTCCAGCCGCATTCGGAACAGAGGAATTGCGAGGACGTCTTTGCCATATCGCCGACAATACGGAGGTTTTGGGACAAGACGTTCGCGGGTGGCGTACTCGTTGCACAGACATTGCGCTGAAAACCGTTTCGGGAACTGGATTCCATGACTTTGAGGGGATGGTTGCGCGTCTTATGGCTGTGAAAGAATGACAAGCATGTCTGATACGCAGAATTCCTCTTCGCATGGCAAATTGATTGCCGCCGTCGTAGCAGCCGCGCTTGTGGTTGTGCTTGCTCTGATTTCCGCATTTGTGTGGCCTGGTTGGGCCTTGAACAAGAACGGACAGGCCGGTCAGGCCGGTCAGACGAGCCAGCAGGCTTCCACTTCGAACGGTACGGACGGCGACAAGACGGAGCCCACCAAACCGTCGATCGATGCCGTGGCATTGCCCGACGGGGCCAGCGAGCTGCTCAAGGCCATGCCGGATTCCGTATTGAATTACGCGCGTACCAAGGCTGACGCCAGCACGACGTGTCCAGCACCTCTCCCGTCGAGGAATACGCGTTGACGTATTCCACCGGCAAGAAAGGACAGGACGTCACGCTGGAAGTGGGCCAGTGGAACGACGGCGACAAGGCGAAATCCCAGTACGACACGCTGGCTGAAGCCATGACCGGCAAGGAGCTGGGAAGCGGCAACGTGAAGGTCTCCGGCAAGACGACCGGCGCCTACAGCGCCAAAGCCGATCCGGACGACGATACCAAGGCCGTTGCCGTGTGGCGCAACGATACGGTGGTTTTCTATGCCACCGGCGCGAAGAACGACATCCAGCGTTTCTACCAGCAGTTCCCCCTGTAACGTCGACGGAATCGTCTCGATGGCGAATCGCGGCCGGCTGATGGAATATCACGCGGAAAACGAAACGTGATTTTCCACCATATGAATGCCTGCGCGCGTATTCGTCCCCGAAGCAGTGTAGTATTGGGCAAGTTGCAAACTTTTACCCTTTGAGTTTAAGGAACGGAGGCTGAGATGGGCTCGGTCATCAAGAAGCGCCGCAAGCGCATGAGCAAGAAGAAGCATCGTAAACTGCTTCGTAAGACTCGCCACCAGCGCAAGTAGTCTTCAGGCGCGTGTGAAGCGTCCGCTCAAACAAAATCCCGCGATTCCTTTCGGAGTCGCGGGATTTTTGCTATCTGCGCGGCGGTGTCGGCCGGTATATTCCACACCAGCCGACACGCCTGCCTGTCAAGATCTCACTTGTTGGGGTTGTCCATCACGCGCGGGCCGTTCGGATCGCCGACGATGACCTGGTCCACCATGTTCAGGAACAGGCCGTGCTCGACCACGCCGACCGTGGTGATGAGGTCCTGCGCGAGCTCCTGCGGGTGGTCGATGCGCTCGAGGTGCAGATCCACCACATAGTTGTTCTCATCGGTGCGCACGGCTCGCCGTTCGCGTCGAGACGCAGCACCGGCTTGTAGCCCTTGGCCTCGAACTTCTTGACGACCTGGCCTGCGCCGAACGGAATCACCTCGACCGGCAGCGGGAACTTGCCGATGGTGTCCACGACCTTGGACTCGTCCACGATCCACACGATCTTGTTGGAGTTGGTGGCCACGATCTTCTCCCACAGGAGAGCCGCACCGCCGCCCTTGATGCCGTTGAAGTTCTTGTCCACCTCGTCGGCGCCGTCGATGGTCACGTCGATATGGTCGACGTCATCGATGTTGACGATCTTGATGCCGTAGCCTTCGGCCTGCTCCTGGGTGCGGCGGGAGGTGGTGACGCCCGTGAACTCGAGGCCTTCCTCCTTGACGCGACGACCGAGCTCGTCGACCAGGAAACGCACGGTCGAGCCGGTGCCCAGACCTGCGATCATGCCGTTCTGAATCAGCTTTGCAGCCTCGATGCCGGCCGCCTTCTTCAGCGCGTCCTGCTGTGCCTTGTCCATGATCCTCCTTCGATATGGGGTTAAGACCGTCTCCATACTATCGGATGCGTTGATTTTCAAGGCGCGAATGGTCGGTTGCGGGAGCAGGTGTCTGTTTTGGACTGCGGAAAAGTTTTCACGGAATGTTTCACGGTCCTGCGTGAGGTGGCGTGCAAAAAAAGACGCGCATGAAATGACATGTGGGGAGCGGCTTGCGTAAAGCGGCTCCCCACATGTCTCGCTCAGCTATGTTTGACCGCGAACGGCGCCTCGTCCAATACCAGCGTGCCGTCACCCATCACATAGCCTTCCACGGCGATATACCCACGGATGAGACGTGGATTGCCGTCGAAGGTCGGGCTGGATTCCGGTGGGGGAGTGAACCGCACCGTACCCGACACCGACAGGCCCGATGGGCTTGGACGATGCGGCAGTTTCGGCAGATCCTGCGATTGCGATGAAGCTGTCTGTTCCGGTGCCGATTCTTCGTCGTCTTGCGATTCGCTGCGCGATTCGTTCGCATTCTGCGGTACGGCCGTGCTGTCCGTGTCCGTGCCGTCCGCGTTGCCAGTCACCGGCTTGTCGTTCTCGTCGCCTTCACGGGGAAAATAGTCGGGTTTGACCAGCATCTGCGCATAGGATTGATGCGGTTCACCGGATTCGTCCGTTTTCCCGGATTCGTCCGGTTCGGCTGGACCGCCCGCGTCCGGGAAGCTGGATTCGGGTATGACCTTCGTCGCTTCGGTCTCGAGCATTGTGGTGGTTTCCGCCGGTTCGGTCTCGAGCACGGTCGTTTCCACCGCATCATCTGCGTCGTCATCGGTTGTCTGTCCGAAATCCGCAAGGTCGTGGGAAACGCCTTCCGGCTCCGCCAGCATGCTGGCGATCGAACGCGGCTTCGTGCTGTTGCTAGAATTAGCGGTATCGGCACCGGAATCGCCGGTGCCGGTCGTGGCGGAATCGCCTTGTCCGCGTCCCATGTGGTATTCGGCGGCGCTGATCGCACCATCCATCAGCATCCTCGCATCCTCGGGAACATCGGTGCCACGCGAATACTCGGAAGCCAGCAGCGACTGCCATCCTTCCAACGGCAGATACCTTCGCGCACATGCGAACGGCAATCGCCCGCATACGTGCGTGCCAGCTCGTCCACTTTCTCGTTGCCCGCGTTGCCGGCATGACCCTTGACCCACACGAATCGCACCGACCCGCCCTATGTGCGATCTCATTGTCGATGGCGCGGATCAAATCGGCGTTCTTCACCGGTTTCTTCTGCGAATTCTTCCAGCCGTTGCGCTTCCAACCCTGCACCCACTTGGTGGAGCAGTTGATCGCATACTGCGAGTCGGTCTCGATCACCAGGTCTTCGGAACCGGGATGCGCTCGCAACGCCTCCAGCACGGCGCATAATTCGCCGATCTGGTTGGTGCCGTTCGTCGCGCCGCCGGCATCGCAATCGCCGGCATGCTCGTGCCCCGGCTTGCCGCCTGCCGCGGGCTCGTGGTCGGCCCAGGCCCAACCCATCGGACCATTCGGATTGCCAAGCGCGGAACCGTCTGTTGAAACCGTAATCGTCATGCTTCTACCCTACGAAAGCCGCGCGACTCGCCGCTTGCCCGTCATACCGCATCGTCCGCCATGCCGTATCGCCTATCGATACCGCATGGCAACGGCATATGCGATTAGTCGCCGAGACACAGCATGACGGAGGCGCGGAACATGCCGTCGCTGTGCTCGAAGGAGGCCGTGCCATGGTGCCGTTCGGCCGTCTCTCGTACGGTGGCGGTGCCCAGCCCCGTGCCACCATGTTTGGTCGAGACGAGATCGCCGTCGATCTGTTCGATGCTGGTATCGGCGTCGCCGTACGTGTTGTCCACCGTGATGAACAGGTCCGCCGGAGGGCCGGAACGATACCGGATGCGCACTTTGAGCCGCCTCTCGCCCTGCGTTTGCTGGGTGATGGCCTCCGTGGCGTTCTCCAGCAGATTGCCGACCATGGAGCATAATTCCGCGTTGTTGATGTTGATGTATTGCGGCACCGCCGCTTTGACGTCCACATCCGCACCCAAATGCCGGACCCAATCGCAATAGTAGACAAGCACCGCGTTCAGCGACGCATGCTCGCAATACTGCATTGGTGCCGTTTGCAGCAGCCGGTGTTTGGACATCTCATCCAGATATGAGCGGATGCCATCCATGTCTTCAGCCGCGGCCAACGCCTGCAGTGAGTGGATGTGGTGACGCACGTTGTGCTTGATCTGACGCGCCTCACGGATCCGCTCGTTCATGTGTTGCAGCTGCAACGTCTGCAAAGCCTCATAATGCTGTCGCCTGCGGGCCGCGAGCAGACGGTCCGACTGCTGAATCATGTACCAGATGAGGAAATACGCCAACACCATGAAACAGGAATAGACCACCGCCACGGTGAACGCGATTTCCAGCATATGCGAGTCCAACAGCGTGGAATTGTCCGCCGGCATGCACCACACCACAATCGCGGACGAAACGAACGGAAACAGCCAGATAAGCTGCCAGAAGCCTTTGCTGATGGATGGGGAATCGAATGTGGCTGGAATCGAATCATGCAGCGGATGCCATAGCGAGACCAGTGCGACGACGTCAAGCAGCAGCAGATTGACCAGTCCCGGCCAGCCGACGCGGAGATTGGCTGAATCCGCGCCAAGAACGGCCACATCGATGACGAGCGACAGATAGTAGACGATCGCCACCATGTAGGAAGCCGTGGCCACAATCAGCAACAGTTGCCGCCATGGCAGTTCGGTCAGCCATCGCAGGACCAGCAGCACAAGCGGCGCGGTCGGAATGACCGTCCACAGTGATGGGATGCCCAGAGTGCCGCACAGCACGCCGCATAGCAGGAACCAGACCAGTCCGATGGACATGAACAGTGTGCCGTTACGGCGTGGATTGTCCATGTGACTCCATGCCATGATGAGGCACAATGCCAGGCCGGACAACGCGTTGAGCTGCTCTCCGATGGCGAAGAACAGACCTGACGGGGTGGTTTGGGCGATGCCGTTCCGGATGATTTCGCCGAGTGGTGCGAACATGTCAGTCCTCCGTACGCATGCGGGTGAACGTGTATTCCGCGTATGCGCGGCAGGTGGTGGTCACCGCCGTTTTCGTGATGGGAATGCGTTTGCCGCCTTTCATGACGAACTGCGCGTTGGTGATGCCGGACACGTAGTCGAAGTTGACGAGCACGCCTCGCGCGGTGCGGTAGAAGTTGTCGAACACGGTGAGCCGTTGGTCCACGTCGGAGAAATTGGTGCGGATTTTGGTCTGGGTGCCGTCCGCGAACGTAAATTCACGTAGTGCGCGTTGGACAGGGCGTATGCGATGAGCCGCCGGTCCATGGTCACGGCCGGATTGCCGAACGCCACATGCCAGCTGGAATCCACCGTGCCGGGCGACTGCGCCTTTGCCAGATGGGTGACCGGCGGTTTTGCCTTCAGCTGCTCTTCGACGCGTTCCATGGTGCTTCGAAGGTTTTGCGATTGACGGGCTTGAGCAGATAACCGCTCGCCTGCACCTCGTAGCCGAGCACCGCGAAATCGGTGCTGGACGTGATGAAGACGATCGCGCAGTCGTCGTTCTGATTGCGCAGCAGCCGCGCTATGTCCAATCCGGTGGTGGCATGCGGCAGATTCTCGTCGCTGAGATAACAGTCGAGCAGCAGCAGGTCGTAACGGCTGTTCTTCCAGCTTTCGATGAACGATTTCGCGTCGGGGAAAACGTCACAGACCGTTTGCATGGCATTCCTGCCGGCGGTTGCGCCGACGTTCCGGCCGTTGAAGTATTCCGCGCACATGGTGGCGATCAGTTCGCGTTCGGCAGGGTGATCCTCGACGATGGCGATGCGCACGTTCCCTCCTTGCTGTGCCGTGATTGCGCGGATGACGTTCCGGCTCTGCTTCCAAGCGTACCGGGAGAGGGAAATACGGGGTGCCGCGGAGCTTGCGTTTCATGCCAGAAAAGCACGTTTCGTGCCATACGGCGGATATCGACAACGAAAAGACCCGCTCCATACGGAACGGGTCTTTTTCGCGCTACGCCTTGATTACTTGGCGGAACGCCGTATCACTCGGCCAGAGCCTTGTCCACGACCTCGGTGGCCTCGGCGAGCACCTTGTCCAGAGCCTCAGGGGATTCGAAGCTCTCGGCGTACACCTTGTAGATGTTCTCGGTGCCGGACGGACGGGCGGCGAACCAGTTGTCCTTGGTGGTGACCTTCAGACCGCCGATCTTGGCGTGGTTGCCGGAGCCTCGGTGAGCTTGGCGGTGATGTCCTCGCCGGCCAGCTGGGTGGCCTCGACGTCGTCGCCGGTGAGCTTGGCGAACTTCTGCTTCTGCTCGAGGGTGGTCGGGGTATCGACGCGCTTGTACCAGCTTTCGCCGAAACGCTCCACCTGCTCCTGGTGCAGCTGGGCCGGGTTCTTGCCGGTCTTCGCGGTGATCTCAGTGGCCAGCAGGTCCGGAATCAGGCCGTCCTTGTCGGTGGTCCACACGCGGCCGTCCTTACGCAGGAAGGACATGCCGGAGCTTTCCTCGCCGCCGAACGCGACCTCGCCCTTGAACAGCGGGTCCACGAACCACTTGAAGCCGACCGGAACCTCGACGAGCTTGGCGTTGATGGAGCGGCCACGCGGTCGATCAGGGAGGAAGACACGAGGGTCTTGCCGATGCCGGCGTTCTCCGGCCAATCCGGACGGTTGCCGCCGAACAGGTATTCCACGCACACTGCGATGTAGTGGTTCGGGTTCATGACGCCCCAGTTCGGGCAGACGATGCCATGGCGGTCGGCATCCGGATCGGTGCCGCCGACCAGATCGTACTTGTCCCAAGCGCCGTTGTTGAGGGAATCGACCAGACCTTCATCGCGTACGGGGAGCTCGGATCCATGCGGATCTTGCCATCATGGTCGATGGTCATGAAGCTCCAGGTCGGGTCGACCTGCGGACGCACCACGTCGATGGTCAGGTTGTACTTCTCGTTCATGAGCGGCCAGTAGTTGACCGAAGCGCCGCCGAGCGGGTCGATGCCCAGGCGTACGCCGGAGGAGCGGATCACGTCGAAGTCGATGACGTTCTCCAGATCGGCCACATAGTGCTCACGGAAGTCGAAACGCTCAACCAGATCGGACTTGACGGCCTGCTCGAACGGCACGCGCTTGACGTTCCTGAAATCGCCGAGCAGCTCGTTGGCGCGGTCGGCGATGGCGTTGGTGACGTCGGCCGGAGCCGGGCCGCCGGTGACCGGATCGTACTTGAAGCCGCCATCGGTCGGCGGGTTGTGGGACGGGGTCACGACGATGCCGTCGGCCAGGCCTTCGCCGGTGAAACGCTGGGTGCCGTCGGCGGCGCGGTTGTGGGTCAGGATGGCCTGGGACACGACCGGGGTCGGGGTGAAGTCGTCACGGGAGTCGATGCGCACGGTCACGCCGTTGGCGACGAGCACTTCGATGGCGGTCTTCCAAGCCGGCTCGGACAGGGCGTGGGTGTCGCGGCCGATGTACAGCGGGCCGGTGACGCCGGCCTTCTTGCGGTATTCGGCGATGGCCTGCGTGATGGCCACGATGTGGGCCTCGTTGAATGAGGTCTTCAGGGACGAACCACGGTGTCCGGAAGTGCCGAAGGAGACGCGCTGCTCCGGAACGTTCGGGTCGGGGACGACGTCATAGTACTTTCCAATGACCTCGTCGACATTGATCAGATCTGCTGGGGTGGCGGGCATTCCCGCATTTTTTGCAACCATACCTTCATTGTGCCACGAGTTTGCGCGGAACGCGGAAAGCCATCCCACAATGTGCGATGAATACGTTTTCTTTTTGACGTCTCGGCGTGTCTCCAGTATGGAATTGGGGTTTCAGTGTCCCGATGCCCGACGATTTGCGCATCGCACGCCGATAGTGTATTGTTTCTAACGAATTCGACTCATGCAGGGTTGCAAGTCAACATTTTTAGACGCAAGACCTGGAATGTGGCATTGGTTTGCCATGTTCCGGGTCTTTTTTGTTGCAAAAAAGCCGCGCTGCGTCATCGAATCCCATCGGAAGGAAATAGAAAGGAATCAGGATGGCTGACTCTCTCGCATCGCAGATCATCACTGCGATCGGCGGACCTGAAAACGTTCGCAGTCTGACGCATTGCGCCACCCGACTGCGCTTCGAGCTGGCGGACGCGTCCAAGGTGGACCAGAACGCCCTCGAACATATGAAGGGCGTGCTTGGCGCGGTCCCGCAAAGCGGTGACCGTTTCCAGGTCGTCATCGGCGGCGGCGTGGCCACCGTATACGAAAACATCATGCATCTGCCCGAAATGGCGAACGCCGGTGCCGCCTCCGCATCCGGCGAAGGCCAGAAGAGCAACGCCGACGTCAAGGCCGAGGCCCGTTCCAAGGCACGCGGCAAGGTGGCATGGCTGGACTCCTTCTTCGAGTATCTCGCCGACTCCTTCCGCCCGATCCTGGGCGTGCTGCTCGGCGCCTCCATCATCATCGCCCTGGTCAACCTGCTCATCTCACTGAACGTCATTCCGAATGACGAGGCCTCCGCCGGCTGGGTGTTCGTCAAGGCCATCTGGAAGGGCGTGTTCTACTTCCTGCCGATCATGGTCGCCTACAACGCCGCCAAGAAGCTCAAGGTCGATCCGTGGCTGGGCGGCGCCATCATGGCCATCCTCATGACCCCGCAGTTCACCAGCCTGATAGACGCCAAGACCACCACGTGCGTGGAGAACGCGGCTCTGGGCACCAAGTCCTGCACCGCCAACATCTTCGGCATTCCGATGGCGTTGAGCGACTACAGCGGCAACGTGTTCGTGCCGCTGCTCATGGCCGCCGTGCTCGCCCTCGTCTACCACGGATTGAAGAAGATCATTCCCGAAAGCGTCCAGCTGGTGTTCGTGCCGTTCTTCTGCATGATCATCGTCGGCGCGCTGACCGCCTTCATCATCGGCCCGATCGGCGTGTGGGTCGGCAACGGCCTCGGCGTCGGCCTGGCTTGGATGAACACCCATGCACCGTTCATCTTCGCATCATCATCCCGCTGCTGTACCCGTTCCTCGTGCCGCTCGGCCTGCACTGGCCGCTCAACGCCTGATGCTCATGAACATCCAGACGCTCGGCTACGACTTCATCCAGGGCCCGATGGGCGTGTGGAACTTCGCTTGCTTCGGCGCCACCGCCGGCGTGCTCTTCATCGCCGTGCGTGACAAGGACAAGGACATGCGCCAGACCGCTCTCGGCGCGCTCGCAGCCGGCCTGCTTGGTGGTGTTTCCGAACCGTCCCTGTACGGCATCCACCTGCGTTACAAGCTGGTCTACAAGCGCATGCTCGTGGGCTGCGGCCTTGGTGGCGTCGTCATTGCCGTCCTCGGCTGGCTCTTCCCGTCCGTCACCGCCGCCGGCCAGACCGTGCATGGTGTGACCACCACCGCCTTCGCCTTCACCTCGCTGCTGACCATTCCGTCTTCGACCAGATGTGGGTGTACGCGGTGTCCATCGCGGTCTCCTTCCTGACCTCCTTCTTCCTGATCATCACCTTCGACTACCGCACCCCGGAACAGAAGGCTGAAGTGTTGGCCCGCGCCGCCGCCGATCAGAAGGCCGCCGCTCCGGCGGTCGAAGCCAAGGAAGCCGCTCCGGCTGCCACCACCGCCACCGCGACTGCTACCGCCACCAAGACCGAAGCTCCGGCCGCTGCCGCCGCCGCGACCACCGTGGTGAACGCTCCGGTCGCCGGCCACGTGATCGCCCTGGACGAAACCGGCGATCCGGTGTTCGCTCCCGCGCGCTCGGCGAAGGCGTCGGCATCCAGCCGACCGACAGCGAGGTCGTGGCCCCGGTCTCCGGCGTGCTGCAGACCGTCGCCGAAACCGGCCACGCCTTCGGCATCAAAACCGATGACGGTGTGGAAGTGCTCGTGCACGTCGGCATCGACACCGTGAAGATGAACGGCGAGGGCTTTGCCGTCAAGGTCAAGGCCGATGAGCGCGTGAATGCCGGCGATCCGCTGGTTTCCGTCGACTTTGCTAAAGTGAAGGACGCTGGATACAGCACCACCACGCTGATGACGGTGCTCAACACCGCCGCCCTCACCTCCGTCACGCCGAAGACCGGCATCGACGTCAAGGCAGGGGACGAGGTGATCGACATCCAGCGCTAACCTGTCACACAGAGGCGAAAAAGGGGTCGACGTGGACGTTCTTCGCGTATTCAACAACAATGTCGTATTGGCTAGAGACGGTGATCGTGAGGTGATTCTCACAGGCCGTGGAATAGGCTTCCAAGCCAAGCCGGGACAACATGTGGATGACGCGAAGATCGTCCGTCGGTTCATCCCCGTCGATGGCAAGGATCCCGACCACATGGCGCAACAAGTGGCCGGGATCCCGCCCGAAATCATCAGACTCGTCACGGACGCCATGAACGTACGGGACTGAAAGAACAGGCAGACAAGCAGCCAACCCTGGTCATGGCGCTCGCCGACCACATCTGCGGCGCGATACAACGCGCGCAAAGAAAACAGAACATCGAATATCGCTCGAAGCGGAAGTACGTTCCCTATACGCCGACGAATACGCCAAAGGCGTGGCGATGGTCGACGCGATGAACACGTATTTGGGTGGCGCGTTGCCCCGCAGTGAGGCGGTGGCGCTCGCCTTGCATTTGGTGAATGCCGGATTCTCCGGCGGCGACCTGTCCGCCACCTACACCATGACCGGCATCATCCAGCAGATGATCGCCGTCATCGAAGGCGCGTACGGCATCACGCTTGCGCAGGACAGCGTCAATGTGGCGCGATTCATCACGCATTTGCGTTACCTGTTCGTACGCATCCACCAGCATGAGCAGCTCGACGATGAGCCGCAACCAATCATCGAATCAATCAAAACCTCATATCCGAAGGCTTGCCAGTGCGCAAGGCAGCTTGCCGTGGTGGTGAAGATGCGTCTTGGTTCCGACCTTACGGAAGCCGAAATCGCCTATCTTGCCCTGCATGTGGCGCGCGTGACCAACGGAGTGAATCGGCAGGACGACTGAGTTTCCGGTATCTTCCGATATTCAGCAGCCCGTTCCGCGCATTCCTGACGGTTCCTAATCGTTCGACTGTTCGGCCGGCTGCCCGCTTGCCTGTTCGGTCGCTGCGGTTTCGTTGGCGTAGCCGACATATTCGCGTTCAACGCCAGTATGCCGGTATCTTCGGAAGCGCCTCCGGCACGCGCACGCATAGGGCCTGACGTTCCACACTGAAACGGATGTGCTTCGTTTCAGGCAGCATATCGCCATCCACCTGCGCCAAAACAGGCCTCTCCAAAGTGATTTCCGCGCTGACGCCCTGCACCTGGTCGACGGTGGAGTTCGTGGACAGCGGACTCTGCTGAGCTTTGCCGGTGATGGTCTGGTGCAGCACGTCGCCGAACAGATTCGCCCAACCGATCAGGCCGCCGGACGTGTCGATGATCTCGTAGTCGAGGATGCCATCGTCATAGGAAGCTTCGGGCATCAGCGAAAACATGGGGATCTGGCCGCAATTGCCCGCCATGAACGTGCGGAACGTGAGACCACGCGTGGAATGCGTGCTGCCGTCGGCGCTGGTGATGGTCACATTGCCCTTGTACTTCGGGGCGAACAGATTCTTCACGCCCGACACGAAATACGCCAGCCAGCTGATGTTCTTCTTCAATTCCGGATCGGTGTCGTCGATCATCAGTGCGTCGAAACCGATGCCGGCGATGATGAGGAACGCATGCCCGTGGTCGGTGGTCTCATCATCCAGAAGGGTCAGACGGCCCACATCCACCAGACGGGAGCCGTGCGACGTGGCCACGGTGAGCGCCGCATCGATATCGTCCACGGGAATGCCCATATTGCGGGCGAACAGATTGCCGGTGCCGATCGGCACGATGCCCAGCGCATGCCCGGTACCCGACAGCGCGCTCGCGACGGTACGCACCGTGCCATCGCCGCCGACAGCCACCACCACATCGGCACCATGGTCCAACGCTTCGAACGCGCAGGCGCGACCGTCCTTGTCGAGCTGCGTTTCGATGAATTCGATCTGGGTGAGATGCTTCGCCTCGCAGAACTCCTTGATATGCTGCTTGCGCTGTTCCGCCTGGGGCTTTGAAGGATTGACTATGAACGCGTAATGCACTTGGTCATCGTCACGCTTGTCAAGCTTCTCCGCGAGCGTACGGTGCTTGTACGCGCGGTATCCGAAGAAGGCGGCCGCGCATACGGCGACCACGGCGATGATGACGAGCAGGACGATAACTGGCATAGGCATGCCTCTATTGTCTATGCGATTGCGCAAAAAGACGAATTCGACATGAAAAATTCGGCGTTCCCTCACGTTATATCCAAAAATGAGAACGATGGCGTCAGTGTCTGCTTTCGGCACTAGGCTGGGAAGCATGCTTGATATTCAATTCATTCGTGAACATGCTGACGTTGTCAAGGAATCCCAACGTAAGCGTGGCGAATCGGTCGAACTGGTCGACGAGGTGCTGCGCTCCGACGAGGTTCGCCGCTCCTCTCTGAAGGAATTCGAAGCTGCCCGCGCGCAGCAGAAGGAGATCGGCAAGAAGGTCGCCGCCGCCCCCGCCGACGAAAAGGCCAAGCTGATCGCCGCAACCAAGGAACTCTCCCAGAAGGTCTCCGAATACAAGGCCGCAGCCGACGCCGCAGCCGAGGAATACACCACCGCCATGTGGAAGCTGTCCAACATCGTCGAGCCGGAAGCTCCGGAAGGCGGCGAGGATGATTACGTCGTCGTCAAGAAGGTCGGCCAGATCCGTGATTTCGCAGCCGAAGGCTTCGAGCCGAAGGACCACCTGACGCTCGGCCGCGGCGTGGCCGGTATCGATATGGAGCGCGGCGTGAAGGTCGGCGGCTCCCGCTTCTACTTCCTGCGCGGCCAGGTGGCCCGCATGCAGATCGCCATGCTCACCATGCCGTCGACCAGGCCGAGGAGCACGGCTTCACGCTGGCCATCACCCCGACGCTGGTGCGTCCGGAAGTGATGCGCGGCACCGGCTTCCTCAACTCCCATGCGGACGAGATCTACCGCCTGCGCGAGCCCGACGACCAGTATCTGGTCGGCACCTCCGAAGTGGCGCTCGCCGGCATGCACGAGAACGAGATCCTGAACCTTGAGAACGGCCCGCTGCGCTACTGCGGCTGGAGCTCCTGCTACCGCCGTGAAGCCGGCGCAGCAGGCAAGGACACCTCCGGCATCATCCGCGTGCACCAGTTCGACAAGGTGGAGATGTTCGTCTACGCCAAGCAGGAGGACTCCTACAAGGAGCATGAGCACCTGTTGGCCATGGAGCAGGAAATGCTCGGCAAGGTCGAGGTGCCGTACCGCATCATCGATACCGCCGCCGGCGATCTGGGCTCCTCCGCGGCACGTAAGTTCGACTGCGAGGCTTGGGTGCCGACCCAGGGCCGTTACCGTGAGCTGACCTCCACCTCCAACTGCACCGAGTATCAGGCCCGTCGTCTGAACATCCGCGAACGTATGGAGGATGGCAACACCCGCGCCGTCTCCACGCTGAACGGCACGCTGGCCACCACCCGTTGGCTGGTCGCCATTCTCGAGAACCACCAGCAGAAGGACGGCTCCATCGAAATTCCGAAGGCCATGCGTCCGTACATGGGCGGCAAGGAAGTCATCGAGCCGACCAAGTGGGAAGCCTGATTTTCCAAGACGTTCGCGTCTGATATGAATCCGTGAAAGCGGCGTTGGCATTTGTGCCGGCGCCGCTTTTCGTATGTTGGACGGTCCCAGTGCCGTTTGTGTCGTTCTGGGCAGATGCGTGTGCGGTTTTCTGTTGGAAGCGACGGGGATGGAGCTGTGCCAGGTGTCGCACTTCCGCGCACTGTGGTATATTGGCGTTTCGTGCGTAGCAGCGATGTTAGGCGCAAAGGGTAGATGTCTGAGCGGTCTAAAGAGACGGTCTTGAAAACCGTTGAGGTGCAAGCCTCCGCGAGTTCGAATCTCGCTCTGCCCGCATCAATCAAGGGCTTACCGAAGGATTTTTCGGTAAGCCCTTTTCCATGCCGTTTATGGCGATTGTCGTTGTCGTGGCGGCAACGTCACACAATCCGTCGATCCGCGGCCCAACGGGTGAGCTCGGAACGGTTCGACAGCTGCAGTTTGCGCAGCACCGAGCTCATATGGGTCTCCACGGTCTTGATGGAGCTGAACAGTTCCGAAGCCACCTCCTTGTACGTGTAGCCGCGCGCGATCAGCCGCATGACCTCCTGCTCGCGGTTGGACAGCCGGTCCAGCTCGTCATCGTGGATCGGGCCGCCGAACGCGCCGTTCGCGCTCGGGCCGTTCTGGAAGGCGGACAGCACGAATCCCGCCAATTTCGGCGAGAACACGGCGTAGCCCTCATGCACCTGCTTGATGGAGGACACCAGGTCGTCGCCGGAAATAGTCTTCGTCACATATCCCTGCGCACCGGCGCGGATCACGGAACCGACATCCTGCGGAGAATCCGACACGGACAGCGCGAGGAAGACGGTATCGGGGGAGTATGCGCGCGATTTCGTGAGGATTTCGGCGCCACCGCCGTTCTCGCCGCCCGGCACATGCACGTCCAGCAGCACCACGTCCGGTTTGGTCTGCGCGATCATCGCCACTGACCCCTCCACGTCGGCCGCCTGTCCGACCACGTCGAAATACGGCTGCAACGTGGCGATCACGCCCGCGCGGAACATCTCATGGTCGTCCACGACGGCGATTCTGATGCGCTGTTCCCGCTCGCTCATTCCTGCTCCTTGGTTCGATTGATTCATTGCCGCACCTGCTGCATGTGCCGTGTTCATTGCGCCGATTGCACGCCCGTATCGCCGTCCGCTGTGGTGGTCGTAGCGCTGTCCGCATCCTCCGCCGCTCCTGAAATCGGCATGTGCATGCGCACCTCCGTGCCCCAGCCGGGCCTCGACACAATCTCCACTGTACCGCCGCGGCGCTTGATACGTCCGATGATGGACTCGCGGATGCCCAGGCGATTCGCTGGAATGGCGTCGACGTCGAAGCCGTCGCCATGGTCGCGTACGAACACCTCCACCAGCTTGTCGCCGGCCTCGCAGTAGACGGACACCGGTTCGCCGCCATGCGTCACGGCGTTGACGAGCGCCTGCTGCGTGGCATCCAACAACGCGTCGGTCTGCGCGCTCGGCCGCGCGTCGCCCACCGTCACCACCTCGATCGGCTTGCCATGCGTGTCCTCCACATGCGCTGCGATCTGCTTCAAACCGGCGTTGACGGAACGATCCGACGTGGTGCGCTCCTGATATAGCCATTCGCGCAACTCGCGTTCCTGCTGCCTCGCCAGTGAAAACACGGTCTGCTGGTCATCGGCATGCAACTGGATCAGCGCCAGCGTCTGCAGCACGCCGTCGTGCAGGTGGGCGGTCATGTCGGCGCGCTCCTCCTCGCGCTCCTTCAGCGCGCGCTCCGTGCCCAAATCACGCACCAGCGTCATAATCCACGGCACAATCGCCAGCAACACGCCGACAAGCAGCGCCAAACCGGCGACGAGCATGGTGAACGTGGCGTGCCGTGCGGACTGCATAATGCGCACGTGGTGGCGATGTAGATCGCGTACGCGACGAAAATGACCGCGATGCCGCCGAGCATCGTCCATAATTGGCCGTCCTTCGCGTTGAACCGCAGCAGGAGACGCCGACGCGACCACGCCGAGCAGCAACGGCACAATCAGCGTGCCTTCAATGCCTTTCGCCGCCATCGCCACGCATAGGCCCAGCATAAGCAGTCCCGCCATGGCCAGCAGCGCGGGTCTCGGCGCGTTGGCGAACATCTGTTCCAGGCTTTCGGACGATTGTGCTCCGCTGCCGGATTGCATGCCGTCCGCGTTGCCGTCGCTGTCTTGCGATTGCGCGCCGCCGTTTCCGCCGTTCCTTAGGTTTCTTACGTTCCTCACGTTGCCGTGGGACAGCGGCGCGTTCTCGACGGGCTGGCTGCCGGCGATGACGTACGCCTGCTGGACCGGGTCTCCGACGGGTACGGTGATCCACAGAAAAATATAGGCGATCGCGCCCGCACCGAAGAAAAACGTGGTGACCACGAAAATGAAACGGATGAGATGAACGGACACGCCCAGATGCATGCTGACGGCTTTGGCCACGCCCGCGACCTCGCGGCCGTACGTCGGGCGCAGCAACGGCAGTCGCGCCGGCTTGGACGGCACGGGACGGCCTTCGCGCAGGGCCTGCACGTAGCACCAGCGCATGTAGACCGCGCTGGTCTGGTCGTACTGTTCCTGCGTGTATCGCGGTTTGGCTAAGGACTTCATGCTTCCATTGTGCCCTGTCGGGGATGCCGATTCAGGGCTTTCAGCTGGTGTTCAGGGCAGATTCAGGGTGTTCCCCGATACGTATGACGGCTGCGGATTGCTGTAATGGAGATATGAGCAACGCAAACAACAATCCGCAAGGCGGCAGTGCCGCTGGTTCTGCCGAACCGCAATCGCAGCCACGGCCGCCGATGTATCAGCCGCAGCCGAATCGCGGCAATCGATTCTTCGCATGGATCCGCTCCAGCCGGATCACGCGCGGCCGCAACCGGTGGATCGCAGGCGTGTGCGACGGCGTGGCGCGCCGCTTGGGATGGAACGCCACCCTGGTCCGCGCGCTGGTGATTCTCACCTCGCTACTGTTTGGCGCCGGAGCGGCGTTCTACGCATTGGCCTGGTTCCTGCTACCGGACGAGACGGATGGCCGGATCCTGTGCGAGGAGCTGGTCAACGGCCATTGGGATTGGAACTGCGCGGGCGCGCTGGTATGCGCCGCGGTGGCGCTGTGCCTGCCCGGCGCCGGATGGCTGGCGTTCGGCATGGCCGTGCTGGTGTTCTGGCTGCTGGTGAACCGCCAGTCGTATGCGGCGAGCTGGCAGCCGCCGCAGCAGGGCGGATCGTGGCTGGGCAGCTGCTCAGCCCGTTCAGCCGGGACAGCCGGTGCGGCCTGCGCAATCGCTATATATGCCGCAGCCGATGTCCACGAACACGGCCACCACTGCAAACATGCCCGGCACGCCAGGCCAGCCGATGCCGCAGCCGACGTGTCCCGCGCCTTCCGGCTACCAGCAGTACGCGCGTCCCGTCCAATCGCCATACCAGACGTTTCAGCAGCCGGTGAACCCGCCTGCAGCGTTTGCCGCGGCCAATGTGCCGCCGACCTTCACCGTTCCGCCGACGGTGGCGGCGCCGCAGTCGAAACGCGCCCGCCGCAAGCCAGCCGGACCGCTGCTGGTACTGGTGACGCTTGGCTTGGCATTGCTGGCGATCGCCGGATCTGGCTGGTACGCCATTACGATGCCGGTTGATTGGGATTACGCCTTGCGCGTGCTGCGTCTCGCCACACTGTGCTGCGGCGGCATCTGCCTGGGAATCGGCGTGGTGATCGTCGTGCTTGGTTGCATGGGCCGTCGCACCGGCGGCCTGCATCCGCTGGCATGGTGCGCGGCGTTCATGCCGTGGTGATGACGTTCTGCACGAGTGCGGTGGCATGGGAAAGCCGCGATTGGATGATGTCGAATGACTACCACCGCACGACGGTCTCCGGCATCGTGACATGGAGCGACACCAGCGACGCCCAGATGAAACGATACGAACAGGGACTGGTGGTGGTCGGCAAGAACTACGCCAACGATGTGCTCGACATCGATTTGAGCGGATATCCGGCAGCGCATGGCAAGCACAAGGTCAAGCTCAACGACGGCACGTACGGCGAAAGCTCATGTCCGACAGGGAAGCTGAATCTGGTGGTGGTGAACGCCCAGGTGGTGGTCACGCTGCCGGACGGATGCCAGTGGTCGGTCAGCGATCCGGACGACGGCTACACCAACGTCACGGATTACATAGGAGGGCCGGACGGGATTACGTTCTTCAACGGCACGGGCTTCATGGGCCTGTCCCTCGACGAGAACGATGATTCGGGACTCGGCCATCATGGCGTGAACAAGGGCGTTCCGGCGCTCAACGGCACCACCGATTTCGACGATTCCGGCGATGATGATGCGGGCGATGCCGGTTCGGATACGGAGAACGATTCGCAGGATTCGGTATACGCCGGCACGGATCTCGACAAGGCATTCAAAACGATCTACGAGAACAAGTGGTATTGGCCGTCGATCGATTCGGACAAGGCTCCGGAGGAACCGGATCTGTATGTCAACGTCGATGGAACGGTCGGCGGCAGTGTCACCATGCAGTACACGTCCGACAGCAAGCTGCCAGTGGGAACGACGGGCGGCCAATCGCATGGCAGCGTCGATGGAAAGAACGTCGGGAAAAGCGCCAGCGGAAAGGAAACGAAATGAGTGACGAGAAAACCTGTGAAGTGCCGTTGACCGACGTCATGGGAATCGCGGAGGTCTCGGACGAGCCCACGGAAACCCTGCCGGCCGTCGACGATCCGGGCGAGGCGAAGACCGAATCGTTCCAGAAGCCGTTCGACGGCGGTCCGGAAGCGCAGAGGAAGTTCGAATCGCAGGATGAGGCCGAATCGCTGGAAACCTCCGGACAAGACATGCGCGGAAGCTTTGCGGGCCGTTCGGCACGTCCGACCGGTTCCGTCAAATCGGCTGATCCAGCCAAATCAGCCGAGCCGGTCGACCCCTCCAAGCAAGTGCGCATCGGCAAAACGGACGGCGAGCTGGTAATCCGCCCGTCCGGACCAAGCACCGGAACCATCGTGCTGGGCGTGTTCTTCTGCCTGATCGGCTGATGTCCATGCTGTGCCTGCTGCCCATCGGCGCATGGCGGTGGATGCCGAATCCCTCGACGCTGTTCTTCTACGTGGTCGGCGGTCTTGGCGCGCTGCTGCTCATCATTTCCGTGGTCTGGGCCGTCGTCGCCGCGGTGCGTCTGCGCCGACGGGAACGCCAGTCAGCAGAACAGTCCCCAGAAAGCCAGCAGCGCCAACGATAGCGCCGCCGACACCACCACACACGTGGCCACGATGACATGGCCGGATCCGATGCATGCTTTTCCATCTTTTCCTATATCGCATCGCTTCCGGCTGCGGCATCGTGGCCATTATTCATATCCGCATCGTCATCTATGCTTGCAATCGCGCGATTCCTAGCATGACGACGGCACGCGTCCACGATGATTTCCGCCAACAGCCAGGCGAACGCGACAAGGCTCAGCCATGTGAGCATGACGATGGCATGCCAGTTCTTGGCAAGCACCGCCGAATTGTCGGTCAACGAGATCGCATCAATGATGACGGTGACCAGATACGCCAGGAACACGCCGGTCGTGCCGACGGCAAGGAGGGTGTTGAGCGCCAGTGCGACGCGCATGCCGACCGGGAATCGATGGTCGGTTATTGCGATTGGACGTGCCGCATTCGGTTGTGTGGATGGACCTGTCGGTGTGGTCGCATCCGTTGAAAACATTGAAGTCGAATCCGTTGGCTCCGCCGGTTCCGTCGAAGCCGAATCGTGCGATACCCGCCGTGACGCACGGCGCTCGCACACCCAGCCGGCGATGAGCAGAATTGGCGCGCCGCACATCGCCAGCAGCGCGCAGAGCAGGCAAACCGCGATTGCGCCGACAATCACACCCATCGACTTCACCAGCGCGGGCGGGGTCTTCAGCGGTGCCGTGACCGTCTGATTCGGCTGCGTTCCGGCGATCATCGGCGTTGCCCAGCCGTTCGCACCCGTGCCGCTCGTCACCGTGTTGATCCAATCCTCCAGATCGTGCGTGTAATGCGGTTCCAACGGCAGTCCCGGAACCGTCTGATTCGAACCGGTTCGAAGCTGATGGTTCGCGTCATAATACCGCAGCGTCACATTCGTATTGCCAGCCTGGTTTGCGGCTTTGATCAGCAGCCGCGCGCCCTGTTCGACCGGCATGGCTGTGTCCTTGACGCCATAGTTGATAAGCAGCGGCATGGTGAGCGATGTGCGGTATTTGGCCGCGTCGAAATCCGCATAGGCGAGTCCCATGCGTTGTGTGCCAAGCTGGTGATGCGCGGAATAAGTTGCTTGACGGCATCGGGTGCGCCCGCGGCGGTCAGATAATTGGTGGCTGCGAGCGTCATCTGCTGACGGCCCGAAACGACTGGGGGAGAGGTGAGGATGGCGAAGGCAAGATCCGGATGCTGTTGCGTCAGCACGGTGGCGATCCATGTGCCTTCCGATTCGGCGTAGATGCCGGTTTCCGATCTGCTCACGCCCGGCCATTTTCTCAGGATTTCCAGCGATTTCGCATAGTCGTGCGCGCTGGACACGTAGTCGCGGTGCAGCATGGTGTAGTTGTCGAGCCGCTTGTCCGGCACGAGAGTGGTGATGCCGGCCGACGCCATCGCGTTCGCCACGTCGCCGAACGCTCCGACGATTTGCCGGTGCCCGAACCGTGCAGGAACAGGCATGCGGGACGATCTGCCGGCGCGTCGAGCGGCTCGCGAACGATGGCATTCACGGTTTTGCCGCCGTCCAACGCGACCGTGATATGCGTTTCCTTGGTGCGGTACGCGCCCTCCTGCGGGGTTTTGAGCACGGCACCTGTGGCCGGGTCAACGGCTTGGATAGCGGTATTGGTCGTGGTGAGCGTGATATGGTCCGTGAACGGCTCGACCTGCCATTTCGGCGCCATCGCATTGCCGAGCGCGCATAGGACCATGGTCAGAAGAAGCGCCAGCGCGGTAGTCGCCGCGCAGGTGACGAGAATTCGTTTCACAATGCTTCGCACGGTACGCCACTCTAGTCGTATTCGGCGTGCGTGGCGCGGAAAACACGGAATCGTGGGGAATCCGCGGAACGATCGCAATTCCTGCGCCGCGAGTCAATGCTCGCGTGCCGTAAAACAATACGAAATCAGGGGAAAATCGCAATAATGCCCTCCACAATCCACCTGTGGATATGTGGAAACCCGTCGGTTTCACCGCACCTTTCCGCCAAACCGACGCTGAGCGTCCTCCAGCCGTCGGTTTCGCGGATTGGGGGCGATGGGATCGACGCTGAGATGGGATTTGGGGGAGAAGGATGGGAAGGTTGGGATGGGGCTAGGCGCGGGCTTCGTAGCGACGGGTGTAGAGCACCAGCAGGATGACGGCGAGCAGGCTGATCGGCGCGCCTGCGATGCCGGTGAAATGGTAATTCATCGCCGTCGCGGTCAGTGCCGCTCCGCCGACGATGGAACCGATCGCATTGCCGAAATTGAAGGCGATTTGTACGGCGGCACCGGCAATCAGCTCGCCGCCGCCTTCGCCCGCCTGCACCATCAGCAGTTGCTGTGGCGATGAATTGAAGAACAGCGCGAAACCGATGATGAACGTCAGCAACGCGGTGGTCGCATGATTACCGGGCAACAGGAAGACCAGCAACAGTCCGCACAAGGCGATGCCGTGCGATAGCGCCGCGGTCGCGCCCGCCTTCCACAGGTCGGTCAGCCTGCCGCCCACGATGCCGCCGACCACCATGCCGAGGCCGGCGAGCACCATCAGCATCGGCACCATCGTCGCCGACCATCCGCCGGTTTTCTGCAACCACGGCGACACGTAGCTCCACCAGCAGAAGATGCCCGAATTGCCGAAGAACACGGCCAGCAGAATCAGCCACGGGCCGGGATGGGTGAGGAAGCGGAACTGCCCCTTGATGCCGGCGTCCTTGATCGGATCGATGGACGGCACCCACGAAATCACCACGACGATCGTCATAAGCGCCCAGGCGGCCAGAATCGCAAACGCCAGCCGCCAGGACATCGCCTCGGCGAGCAACGTTCCCGCGGGCACGCCCAGCATGTTGGCCACCGTCTGGCCCATCACCATCATGGACACGGATTGCGCCTCCTTGCCCTTGTCGGCAAGCGTTTTGGCGATCAGCGTGGCCGTGCCGAAGAACGCGCCATGCGGCAGGCCGGAAATGAAACGCGCCACCAGCAGCATCGGCGAGCAGAAGGAGACGGCGCTGAGCGTGTTGCCGACCAACGCGATGGCCATGAACAGGATGATGAGATGCTTCGGCGGCACCTTGCGGCCGAACACCAGGATCAGTGTGCCGACACACACGCCGATGGCGTATGCGGAGATGTAATGGCCGGCCGCGGGAATGCTGACATGCATGGCGGTGGCCGTCTGGGGCAGGATGCCCATCATCACGAATTCGGCGGCGCCGAGGATGAAGCGCCGGAGGCCAGCGCCAGAATGCTTCTCTTCATGGGGATTCCTTATTTTGGATTGTCCGCCGAACCAGCACTTGGATGGTGCCAAGCGTCGGTTTGATGGAAAGGCAAAGAAAAAGGCGGAACCGAAGTTCCGCCTTAGCTGTCGGGCTGGCGGGATTTGAACCCGCGGCCTCTTCGTCCCGAACGAAGCGCGCTACCAAGCTGCGCTACAGCCCGTTTGGCAACAGTTGGATATATTACACGATTGGGCGCTGTATGCAAGGTCGGCGTGTCGCGTGTTGTGTAGTGGCTTCTCGGTACACTTGGGGCTTATGATTGAGACCAACGAATCCCAAGAGAATCAGAACGAAGAAGAGGCCGCAGTTCCCACCATGACCACGGTGGAACGCGCCGAAATGCTGCTGCAGCAGGATGCTGCGATTCGCGCCAAGATCAACGGCGGCGCCGCGCTGGACGAGGCCGTGGACCCGTCCAATAAGGAATTCGGCCCGCTGGCCCACCCGGAACAGGTGCAGATGCGTGTGGCCAAGCGCGCATGATGCTTAAGGAAGGCATCCAGCCGTACCCGGTGACCCTTGACGTCACCGCCACCATCGAAGAGGTCCGCGCCAAGTATGACGGCAAGCTCGAAGCGGGCGCCGAGACCGAGGACGTGGTCGGCATCGCCGGCCGTGTGCTGTTCCTGCGCAACGCGGGCGGCCTGTGCTTCGTGCAGCTGTCCGCCGGCGATGGCACCAAGATCCAGGGCATGATCTCCAAGAAGGAGATTGGCGCCGACTCCCTGAAGCAGTTCAAGCAGCTGGTCGATTTGGGCGACCACCTGTTCATCAAGGGCCGCGTGATCGCTTCCAAAACCGGCGAGCTGTCCGTGTTCGCCACCGAATGGGCCATCGCGGCCAAGGCGCTGCAGCCGCTGCCGGCGCTGCACAAGGACCTGAACGAGGACACCCGCACCCGCAAGCCGTACATCGGCATGATCGCGGACGAGAAGATCCGCAACATGGTGCGCAACCGTTCCAAGGCCGTCGCCTCCCTGCGCAAGACCTTCGCCGACCATGACTTCCTCGAGGTCGAGACCCCGATGCTGCAGACCGTGCACGGCGGTGCCGCGGCCCGTCCGTTCACCACGCATATGAACGCCTTCGACCTTGACCTCTACCTGCGCATCGCGCCGGAACTGTTCCTCAAGCGTTGCCTCGTCGGCGGCATCGACCGCGTGTTCGAAATCAACCGCGACTTCCGCAACGAGGGCGTCGACGCCACCCACGCCCCGGAATTCACCATGGTCGAGGCCTACCAGGCCTACGGCAACTACGACACCATCGGCGCGCTCGTCAAGCAGCTCGTGCAGGACACCGCCATGGACGTGTTCGGCAGCCACAAGGTGACGCTGCTGGACGGCACCGAATACGACTTCGGCGGCGAATGGAAGACCATCAGCATGTACGACTCCCTTTCCGAGGCCCTGGGCGAGGAAATCGTGCCGAACGGCGGTCCGGACAACCCCGGCACCTCCGTGGAGCACCTGGGCGAGATCGCCGACAAGCTCGGCGTGGAACGCGACGACGTGGAGAACCACGGCAAGCTCGTCGAGCACCTGTGGGAGCACTTCTACGAGGACAAGCTGTACGAGCCGACCTTCGTGCGCGACTTCCCGGTCGAGACCTCCCCGCTGGTCAAGGGCCACCGTTCCAAGGCCGGCGTGGTCGAGAAGTGGGATCTGTACGTGCGCGGCTTCGAGCTGGCCACCGGCTACTCCGAGCTCAACGACCCGGTCGTGCAGCGCGAACGCTTCGTGGCCCAGGCCAAGGACGCGCTTGCCGGCGACGAGGAGGCCTGCGACATCGACGAGGACTTCCTGGAGGCCCTCGGCGTGGGCATGCCTCCGGCAGGCGGCATGGGCATGGGCATCGACCGACTGCTCATCGCACTGACCGGCGCCACCATCCGCGAGACCATCACCTTCCCGCTTGTGAAGCCGCTGAACTGAGGCGGAGCCTCAGTTCAATATTCGGCTTCACGCGAGGCGGCCGAAGAGGAAGCCCTGTGGCTTCCGTGCCGCCGGAGCCATCCTTAAAAAATAAAAAAGCAATTACTAAAGGGCGTTCCCAATACGGGAGCGCCCTTTTGCATACCCTCGCACACTCTCGCACACCCAACATCTAACATGAGATTCATGGAAATATCGACTTGGATTCGCGGCGCTCGCCTGAAAACCCTGCCGCTGGCGATCGCCCCAGTGGTTATCGGGGCCGCGCTGTCGTGGCGGGGCGTGTTTCTCTACTCGCAGGGTGGCGATATATGGCATGAGCCGTGTCCGTTCTTCGGCGGGCAGCATGACTTGAGCGAATTGAAATTCGGCTCGCTGGTCGGCGAATGCCAGCGTTCCGCAGGCTGGTTCATCTTGGTGGCGGTGCTGTGCGGTTGCGTGGCGTTGTTCCTGCAGGTCGCCGCGAATTTCGCGAACGACTATTCCGACGGCATACGTGGCACCGACGAGGGGCGTGCCGTCGATTCCGCACGGTCATTTGCAAAAACACCATCCGCGGAATCGACTTCGACTCCGGAAATGCTTCCGGCATCGCAGCCCCAGCATGGCCCCGCCCGTCTCGTCGCGTCCGGCGTGAGTCCAAAGAAAGTACTTGCCGCGGCCGGAATCAACGCGTTGATCGCCTGCCTGTGCGGTCTGGCCGTCGTTGCATTGACCGGCTACTGGTGGTTCATCCTGGTCGGTATCGCCTGTCTCGTGGCCGGCTGGTGCTACGTCGGCGGCAAACACCCCTATGGCTACCACTATTTGGGTGAGATATTCGTTTTCATCTTTTTCGGGCTCGTCGCCACCTGCGGCACGATGTTCGCCCTGGCCGGCACAATCTCGACCGAAGGCATGCTCGGCGGCGCCAACGTCGGCCTCATCGCCGTCGCGGTCCTGTGCGTCAACAACCTACGCGACGTCGAAACCGACCGCACGCACGGCAAGCACACATGGATGACCGCTTTGGGCCGGCGCAACGGCACGGTTTTTGCGATTGCGCTGCTGTCCGTCGCCGTGCTGTTGCTCGCCGCTTATATACTGCTGCTGTCGACGCCTGCGATGCCGACAATCGCAATACTGGCGGTCACGTGCGCGATGTGCGCTGCCGCCGCCGTCGCGATCGCAAGAAAAAAATACGGCGAGGCGCTGCCGCTGTGCACGTTCTCCTCACTGGCGCTCGCCGCAACGTACGTGTGTTGCGTGGTGTTTGCCTAGCGCTGCAACGACAGTGCAACGAAATGAAAATTGTTGCAAAACGTGGGGCGTCAATCGTCGGAAACGGCTTGTTTTGGGTGTGCCAAGCGGTAGACTTGCAAGCATGACTTACAAACTAGTACTGCTCCGTCACGGACAGAGCGCATGGAATAAAACCAATCAGTTCACCGGCTGGGTCGACGTCCCGCTGACCGAGCAGGGTGTCGAGGAAGCCAAGAACGGCGGCCGCCTGCTCAAGGAGAAGAACGTCCTGCCTGACATCGTCTTCACCTCGATGCTGCGTCGCGCCATCAACACCGCCAACGTGGCGCTGGACGAGGCCGATCGCCTGTGGATTCCGGTCAAGCGCAGCTGGCGTCTGAACGAGCGTCACTACGGCGCCCTGCAGGGCAAGAACAAGACCGAGATCCGTCAGGAGTACGGTGACGAGAAGTTCATGCTGTGGCGTCGTTCCTACGCCACACCGCCGCCGGAGATCGATCCGAACGACGAGTACGCGCAGAACAACGATCCGCGCTACACCGGCGATCCGGTTCCGGAAGCCGAGTGCCTGGCCGACGTGGTCAAGCGCGTTGAGCCGTACTTTAAGTCCGACATCGAGCCGGAGCTGAAGGCTGGCAAGACCGTTCTGATCGCCGCTCACGGCAACTCCCTGCGCGCCATCGTGAAGATGCTGGACAACCTCTCCGAAGAGGAGATCGCCAAGGTCAACATCCCGACCGCAATGCCGCTGCTGTACGAGCTGGACGAGAACTTCAAGCCGATCAAGCCGCGTGGCGAGTACCTGGATCCGGAAGCCGCCGCTGCCGGCGCTGCCGCCGTCGCCGCTCAGGGCCAGAAGTGAGTTTGTTGCGATTGGGCGCGTGAATAGTCGCGGCTGATCGCATGAAACACATACGAAAGGTGGGAACCTGCATACCGTAGGTTCCCACCTTTTCGTTATTGCCGGCGCCTTTGTCGGTAAGTCTTTTTTCACGTTGTATCTGCGTTTTGCTGATGTCTCCTTGCCTGCGCGGCTCGGCGGGTGCCGTGCGGCGCAGGCAAGGCGGACAAAACGGAATCGCAAGAACGTCAGATCACGCCGTATTCCTTGAGCAATGTCGGAATATCAGTGGAATCCAGCTTCTTCACGATCTGTTTCAACACGCCCCTTTCGATGGGGTTGAGCTTCATATCGGTGATCGGTTTGCCGTCTCGCAGCATCACCGTGGCGTTGAGCAGGTTGCGCACGTCGTAGACCGAACCCCACACCTCCGGCACGCCGCGGTCCACGTCGCACAGCGTGTACACGGCCTCCATGCCGGTGCGCATCGAATATTCGGTGGTGAAAATCGTGTCGCGCGGCGTCTCCGCGAATTGGCCGAGGAACGCGAAATTCACCGCGCCATCCGGCACCACATCGGGGCGGTCGCCGGCGGAACGCGGCATGAAGAACGCATCGATGTACGGCATCATCACCGGAACCGTGTTGGCGTGGTTCTTCGCCAAGTCGGCGATCTTGTCGGTCGGCACGCCCATGTGGTACAGCCATTCCTCGCAGATCTCCTCGCCGGTGCAATCCTGCATCGGCTTCTTCACATAGTTGCCGGGCTTGTCGGGGAACAGACCATACACCCATACGCACAGCTGGTCCTTCGGCTGGTCTCGGAACTGCTGCTGGCGATTCAGCGTCCAGCTCATCAGCCAATTGGAATCCTCAACGGTGACGATGCCGCCGGTCACCACACGTCCGGAGAACGGGTCGCGCTTGCAGATCTTCTGGATGTACGGCGGAATCTCGTCGTCCAACGTGGTGACGGTGGCGCTCATCCACTTCGAATGCTCCGGGTCGGAGCAGAACACGTCCGGATGTCCGAAGCTCGGATCCTGCGCCGCGATGCGACGCCACATATCCCAACCGCCGCCGGGCTTGATCTCCGGAGCCCACGCGGCCGGCTCGGTCTGCGAACCCATCGACGAGTTCTCCACGCAGCCGCCATTGGTGATGAACACCAGATCGTTTTCACCCAAGTCGATACTGCGGGTCGTGCCATCCGCCTCCATCAGATCGATGCGCGTGGCCAACTTCTTGGTCGGCGAGCTGAACGGATTGCGCGGATACGCGCCGTATTCGGCCTGCTTCCTCAAAATCGTATCCTGCCCAGTGCCGGTGCGCTGGCGTACGGGACCCATGCCGCCGCCAATCGCGAAATCGACGTTCTCCACCTTCACGTTGTAGTGGAACTGCACGCCGAAGCCTTCCAGATACTTGATCATCGGCAGAATCATCGACTCGTACTGGTTGTAGCGGGTGAACCGCAACGCGCTGAAGTCCGGCAGGCCGCCGATATGGTGGATGTAGCGGCGGATGTACAGCTTCATCTCCAACGCGCTATGCCAGTTCTCGAAGGCGAACATGGTGCGCCAGTACATCCAGAAGTTCGAATCGAACACCTCATCGTCGAAGAAGTCGGAGATCTTCTTGCCGTATAGTTCCTCGTTCGGTGTGAAGAACAGCTTCATGATCTCCATCGACGCCTTGTCGGACAGCGCGAACTTGCCGTTCGTGCCGCCGTCCACGCCACGCGCCTTAGTGGAGCGGCATAGCGAATAGTTCGGATCCTCCTTGTTGAGCCAGTAGTATTCGTCCAATACGGACACGCCATCCGTTTCGATGGACGGAATGGAACGGAACAGATCCCACATCACCTCGAAATGGTTGTCCATCTCGCGTCCGCCACGCATCACATAGCCGACGCAGGAATGTTCGCGCCATCGCAGGCGCCGCCCGGAACCGGGTCCTTCTCGAACACGTGGATGTGGTCGCCGGGCATCTGCGCGTCACGTACCAGATAGCAGGCGGCGGACAGCGCTGCAAGACCCGTGCCGATGATGTAGGCGTTCTTGCTATCGATCCCCTCGGGCTTCTTTGGCCGGGCGAATGCTTCGTAATTGCCGTTGGAATAGTACATGACTTCCTCCTTTGGATGCCGCTGGACACTATTGTGCCGCGTCGTGGGACACAAGTATACGGGCATGAACTGGACGCGATGTCTAGTTTTTACGACTATCGGAGGAATTTCGCTTATAGGTGGCGGATTACGCCTGCATGCGAAAGTGATTTTGCCTATATGTGGCAGATTTCTTTTGGAAAAGGATGTTCGGGGGCAGGATTTTTACCCCCTTATGATGTTTTGGCCGAGGTCATCTGCCACATATAAGCGAGATGGGTGGCTTCCAAACGGAAACCACCCATCTCGTCAAGGAAAATGCAAGAAGAGGTGAGGAACCCTCAGTCGATGTCGGTGCCTTCGTCGCGGGTCGGCTCCTTGGACGGGTCGAAACCGGAGACGATGAACACCACGCGGCGGGCCGCGGAAACGGCGTGATCGCCGAGACGCTCCATGAAGCGGCCGGTCAGGACCACGTCGATGAGCTGCTGGTTGGTGCCCTTCCAATCCTCGGACTGGGCCAGTTCGAAGGTCTTCTTGTGCAGAGCGTCGAGCTTGTCGTCGTTGAGAATGATCTGCTCGGCGGTCTTGGTGTCGCGGTCGGTAAGCATGGAAACCACCTGGTCGGCCACATTGTCAAGGAACGCCTGCATTTCGGCGAACAGCGGCTGGGCATCGGCCGGCAGCGGGGAAGCAGGATAGGTGCGGCGGGCCGCTTCGGCGATGTGACGGGCCAGATCGCCCATGCGCTCGAACGTCGCGGCCAGACGCAGGGTGGAGACGACCACGCGCAGATCGGTGGCCACCGGGTTCTGCTTGGCCAGCAGCTTCACGCACTGGTCGATGACGCTGGATTCGAGGGCATCGATTTCGATGTCGCCGTCGATGACGGCCTGGGCGGCTTCAAGATTCTGGTTCAGCAACGCGTCGCCGGCACCATTGATTGCCTTGCGAACGTCTTGCGCCATGCGGTCGAGGTCATCGGCGACTGCCTTGAGCTCTTCATTGAAGATAACGCGCATATGCTTGCCTTTCAAATGCTTCACGTATGTCAATATCGGGTTCGGATATAACCTCTCCCAAGTGTATTAGGGAATTGGCGGATTCGCACGTGACGGACGTGTTGTTCCGCCAATGTTCACCGGCACGTTCACCCTGCGTTCACGAAAATCGCGCCACGGCCATTCATCGGGGAACGTCAGGGTGTGCGAGAATGAAGACATGTTTGAATCCGTAGGCACGTGGTGGCGTAATCTGACACATCGCCATGGTGACGATCGCAACAATGATGATACTTTGGATGACGCGACGAACACGTTGCTGTCCATACTGCCGCTGGCCTCCATCGTGGTCGACGAGCATGACGAGGTGATACGCGCGCATCCGGACGCCTACGCCCTTGGCGTGGTGCGGGACGACGCCATCGCCGATGACACCGTGGCAAGCGCGGTGCACGAGGTCCGTGCCCACGGCGGCAAGAAGCAGTTCAGCCTGACCACGACCACGTTGCATGAGCCGAAGAAGGCTCCGAAAGCAGGGAAGCCAACCATGCGGGAGGTTGCCAAACAGGCGTTGATCGGCCAATCGCCGGACAAGCCGGTGACCACGGTGTCCCGCCCGAACTGGCTGAAGGTGATCGTAGGCAGGCTCAACGAACGCTTTGTGGTGGTGCTGGTTTCCGACGTGAGCGAAACCGTCCGTTTCTCCCAGATCCGTGATTCCTTCATCACCAACGTTTCGGAGCAGCTCCTCAAGCCGACGCAGTCGCTGGAGGAGCTTGCGGACGCGTTGGAACATGACTCGGACAATAAGGCCGCGACTGAGGGGAACACCGTAAAACTGCGCCAATCCTGCGCTCGCATGGAACATATGGTGTCCGACCTGCTGCTGCTTATCAAGGCGCAGGAACCGATTCTGCCGACGGCGAGCAACCGTATCAACGTCATGGAACAGGTGAAAACCGTCGTCGACGCGCATCGCGACATGGCGCAACGGCGCGGCATCGACATTGAAATCGATGGCGACGAATCACTGGACATCAACGGGGAAGGCGAGCAGATTCAGGCCGCGGTCGCAAAGCTGCTCGAAAACGCCATCGCCTATTCACCGGACGGCAAGGGCATAACCGTATCCGTCAAGCCGAACGAGGACGGCACCAAAGTGCTGCTCAGCGTGCTTGACCGTGGTTGCGGCATTGCACAGAAGGAGCAAAGCCGTATTTTCGAACGGTTCTACCGTGGCGGCAACCAGAATGGGCATTCCGAGGAAGGCATCGGTTTGGGTCTTGCCATCGTCAAGCATGTGGCGTTGACCCACCATGGCTCCGCTTCGGTGTGGAGCGCTCCGGGACAGGGCAGCACGTTTACGTTGGAGCTGCCGGTCGCCAGAAATTAGCGGCGATTGCAGAGCGTTGGGACACGCCATATACGGCAAAGGGCCGCTTCCGCAGGTTGGTGCGGAAGCGGCCCAATGTTGTTACCGGTTATTTCGCGATTGGCTGAACCGCCGGTCGGGTTATTCGCCAAGACGGCGGTAGTCCCACCGGTCGAAATGCTCCCAAACCAGCATGAGCACGCCGATCACCGTGCCGGCGGCGCACATGGTCTGCAATCGTTCGACATTGATGCCGAAGGCCAGCAGAATCATGCAGATCACCAAGCGATGGCCCATAATGCGGTGCCGAACGTGAACACCTTCCGCAGGTCGACGCGCACCGGTTTGGGGGAGGGTTTGCGCACGCTTGGGTCGATAATCGGAGCAAATTTCATACCGTTACCTTACCTCGGTGCGCGCGTCACAGGTGCTCGGCCACGTAATCGACGCACTTCGTAAGCGCCTCGACGTCGCTCGGCTCCACGGACGGAAACACGCCGATGCGCAGCTGGTTGCGGCCGAGCTTGCGGTAGCCGTTGGTGTCCACAATGCCGTTCTCGCGCAACGCGGCGACCACTTGGGAAGCGTTGATGCTCTCGTCAAGGTCGATGGTGACCACGGCGTTGGAACGTGCGTTTTCGTCGGAAACGAACGGCTGCGCGTAATCGGACCTCTCCGCCCACTGGTACAGCAGCGACGCGGAACGTGCGCAACGCGCCGTGGCCCAGGCGAGGCCGCCATTGTCGTTAAGCCAGCGCACCTGGTTCTCCAGCATGACCAGCGTGGCCACGGCGGGCGTGTTCAGCGTCTGGTCCTTACGGGAGTTCTCGATGGCGGAGGTCAGGGACAGGAACGGAGGAATCCAGCGTCGCGCGCCCGGCAGGCTGACGCTTTTAGCGATGCCGTAGGCGCGGTCGATCGCAGCCGGGGAAAGCACGGCGATCCACAGGCCGCCGTCGGAGCCGAACGCCTTCTGCGGGGAGAAGTAGTAGGCGTCGGTCTGGCTGATATCCACGTTCAGCGCGCCGGCGCCGCTCGTGGCATCGATCAGAGTCAGCGCGCCCTGCTCCTTGGAACCTTCGACACGCTTGACCGGGGCCGCCACGCCAGTGGACGTTTCGTTGTGCGCCCAGCAGTAAGCGTCCACATATTCGGTGAGCTCCGGCAGGCGATACGTGCCCGGTTTGCCCGCGAAGATCTCCGGATCCTCAAGGAACGGCGCGGATTGCGCGGACTTGGCGAATTTCGCGCTGAAGGAGCCGTACGTGCCGAACGCCGCCTTGCGGGTGATAAGCGACGCGCAGGCGATGTCCCAGAACGCGCTGGCGCCGCCGTTGCCCAGCACGACCTCATAGCCGTCGGGAATCTGGAAGAAATTCGACAGGCCTTCGCGGATGGAGCCGACCACCTGCTTGACCGGGGTCTGGCGGTGCGAGGTGCCCAGAAGATTGCGCGCGCCCGCGTCGAGCGCCTGGACCTGCTCCGGACGGATTTTGCTCGGCCCCGAGCCGAAACGTCCATCCTCCGGAAGCATGTTGGTAGGAATGTTCACAGTGTTCGTCATGTCATCCAAGGGTAGTCAGAAGGTCGGATTGCGCGTTGATATGGCCGTTTTCCGGACGTTCCTCCACCCGTGGCGAATTATTTGCGCAAGGACGGGGTCTTGATGATAATCCCTATGTCGGTGTACCCTTACCCTTGTGACGGTTCTGTAACCGTGCGCGGTCATAAGCTGCGACGGTTTCGCAATCCGCAAGGAGTGATTGATATATGAGGCATGCGGCGCATAAAGCTGCCAAGGTTTCGCACGCGCAATTCAGCCTATCCAAGGCGTTGTTCACGGCGAACCGGGGCTCCCATACCGCTAAGGCCGTGCGAATGGCACAGCTGGCGGAAGGCGGCGCCGTAGTCGGACTCGCTCCGGAAGTCGTGGATAAACTGAATGAAGTGGCTCCAATGAGCCGCCGTGCCATGCGTGAGGCCGCCAAAGCCGCTTCCCGCAAATCCGCGTTGGTGACCTCCGCTTCGTTGGCGGCGCTTGTCGGCACCGCGGCGACCGCGTTGGCGTTCAGCCAGCAGAACGCATCCCGACTGGTGCTTGCGGACGACGGTACCGAAACGTCCCAGATCAAACGTGTGTCCGATGGAGCGGCATCCCGTTCCGAAGGACGTACCGCCCTTAAGGAACTGGCTTCCACCAGCAACAACGGCGGTTGGCAGCTGGGAGACACCAGCGCCTCCATGGACGCCAGCCTGATGTCCAAGTCCATCGCCGACAATCCGAACGTCGCCGTCCTGATGGACCAAGACAGCAGCGCCTTACCGGCTAACTTCAATCCGAACCATGCCACCGGAGACGTCGGCAACGCCTACGAGTTCAGCCAGTGCACGTGGTGGGTGTATGTGCGCCGCCATCAGCTCGGTCTGCCTGCAGGCTCCCACATGGGCAACGGTTGCCAGTGGGCCGATTCGGCCGCGCCTTGGGCTATTGGGTTGATAACACGCCGCGCCATGTCGGCGATATCATCGTGTTCGCCGCAGGCCAGGAAGGTTCCGACTCGTATTACGGCCACGTCGCCATCGTTGAGAAAATCAACGACGACGGCTCGATCGTGACCTCTGAATCCGGCGCCTCCCTCAATGGCGGCACGTATTCCCGCACGCTCACGAACGTGGGCGATTTCCAGTATATTCACTACTGAGTTTCCCTACCGACGACCGTGCCCCTTTTCTTGTAAGAGGGATGCTGTAAGCTAAGGATTCGATGAAGCATATTAAGCATTGTTCCGTGATTGCTGCGCTCGCCGCGGCCGCTCTTACTTTCGCCGGGGTGGCACCTGCCGCGCTGGCAGCCAATGATGGCGCCACGCAAGATGCTGTCGTTGCTACCCGTTCGTTCCCGAAGACCAACGCCGTGAAGAAGAACATCCTCGCGGAGGCATCGTCCACCCAGGTCGAATCCGATTCCGACTGGGGCGGTGTGGAAAGCCTGAACGTTCCCCAAACCAAATCTCAAGCCGAAAAAGACGTCGAAGCCGCCGCAGCGGCAGCGGAACAGCAGCGTCAGCAGCAGGCCCAGGCTCAAGCACAGGCCCAAGCCGCTTCTCGTTCCGCCGCTCGAAGCGACCTCAGCAGCAGCGGTTCCTTCACCGTGACGCCGCCTGATGGGGCCAGCGTGTCCAGCCTGCTGACGTTCGCGAACCAGTTCGTCGGCAAGGTTCCGTATGTGTCCGGCGGCAATACCCCGTCCGGTTGGGATTGCTCCGGTTTCGTGCAGTATGTCTACGGCCAGATGGGCGTTTCCCTGCCGCATTACTCCGGTGCTCAGGCGACTGTGGGTCGCGCGGTTGGCAGCCTCGCCGACGCGCAGCCGGGAGACATCATCGCCAATGCGCAGCATGCCGCGATCTATGTCGGCAACGGCATGGTCATCAACTCCCAGCTGAACGGCACCCGCTACGATCCCATCGCATGGGTGTTCCCCAGCAGCTACAGCATTCGTCGAATCTTCTGAAGCTTTGACATTGAGCTAAGGGCGTATTTCCGTGAGGAATACGCCCTTTTGCTTTGTTATTTTCCGCGTCGTTACTTGAAAACCGCATGTCGCGCGGTATGGTGGAAGTCAGGTGCAACGCATAGTCGCGTTGCCGCAACCTGATTCAAGGGAGGTCGCTCATGATCAATGACAAGGCAATCCTCGTAGGTGTCGATGGATCCCACGCCAGCTACAAGGCGACATGGTGGGCAGCGAATTACGCGAAGCATGCGGGACTGACCCTGCAGATCGTCTGCGCATATTCGCTGCCAAGCTATGCGGCAGTGTCGTTCGATGCACGTATACGGCCATGGGCGATGATAATGCCGCGCACAACGATGCGCAGGAGATTCTGTCGAAGGCCAAGGCCATCGCCGACGAGCAGGGCGTCGAGGCATCGACGTTGATCGTCACCGGAGATCCCGCATCCGTGTTCGTCGAACTGTCGCGCAACTACAACCTCATCGTCATTGGCAACCGTGGCAAGGGTGGTCTGGCCGAACGACTGCTCGGCACCACCAGCTCCAGCCTGCGGCATACGCGTACTGCCCGATCGTCGTGGTGCCGTACACCGACGACGAAGGCAACCTGATGCACTTGAACAACACCATCACCAAGGTGGCAGTCGGCTCCGACGAATCCAAGTGGGGTCTGAAGGCGTTGGAGATCGCGGCCGCGTTCGCCGATTCGTGGGGTGCCGAACTGGACGTCATCTCCGCCGTGCCGAACATGAAGGGCTCCGAGGATGAAGGCGTCATGGCGTCCTTCCAGGAGGATCTGGATGTGCGCATCAAGCCGCTTGAAGAGGCGTACCCGAACCTCAAGATCAACAAGCAGATCGTGCCCGGCCCCGCAGCCGGCGCACTGACCAAGGCCAGCTACGATCATGACGTCGTCGTGGTCGGCTCCCGTGGTCGTGGCGGCTTCACCGGTCTGCTGCTTGGCTCCACCAGCCAGGGTCTGCTGCAGCATGCGGTCGGACCGGTCTACGTGGTGCCGCGCAAGTATGTGGAAGCCGCGGAGACCCGTCTCGACACCGTGCCGAGCTCGCCTGCCGACGTCACGCCGAAGGCGATCGACGACATCAAGGGCGTCGAGGAAGTGCCGGTCGACAAGGCCAAGCCGGAAGTGGTCGAAGCCATCGAAACGAAGATCGATCCGGACCGTCAGTGACGGTACGGCAAATCGACTGAAATCGATATAAAAACCGCATAGAAGAGGGTGGCTGCGATTCCAACGAATCGCAGCCACCCTCTAACTATGTGCGGTACGTGCGCTCAGTGCTTGACGGTGACGTTCATACGCACTGGCGTCGGCTCGACGTACGTATGCTTGACCGTGCAGCCCTTCTCGATATGACGGCTGACGCGATCGGCGAGCTTTTCGGCGTCCTCGTCGCTCAAACCGGCGTCGGTGGCGTCGATGACCACCTGCTCGTCGAAACCGATGTAGGCGTCGGTATCGGCATCATACGTGCCGTCCACCACGATCTTCGCGCCCTTGCCATCGCCCAGCGTATGCTCGACGGCGAACTGGCTGGACAGCGCGGCGCAACCGGCCAGCGCGACCTTCATCAGATCGCCCGGCGTGAACTGGCCACGGCCCTTGCCGAACTTGATGTGCGCGCCATCCTCGCTGAACGCGTCCCAGGAACCGTCCTTGTTGCGCTCTACCCACAGCCTCTTGCCCATGGAAACTCCTCATGTCCTGTGGCGCGCCGTTCGCGCCAATCCGTGATACCAATCTAGCGCATCGAAACGGACGTGGGGGAGTGCGTTCCGCAAGATGAAGCGATACGGTTTTGTGATTCGTTGCGATTGCGCTGGAGGCCGGCGGACGGCCGGGATGCGCGTTGGCGGCACACTCAAGGCCGTTCGGCCAAGCTTACGGCCTTACAACGCGCATCCCGGCCGTCCGCCTCCACGCCACCGGCTAAACTTGCCTATTATGGCTTTGACTTCCGAACAACTCGCAGACATTCGTACTCGTATTCCCGCACGTCCGGAAACGGACATTCCCATGCCTTACGAGGATCTGGTACGCAAAATCCTTACGGAAGGCACACTGAAATCCGACCGCACGGGCACGGGCACTATTTCCCTGTTCGGCCAGCAGATGCGTTTCAATCTCAAAGACAGCTTCCCGCTGCTCACCACGAAGACGGTGTTCTTCAAAGGCCTGGCCTACGAGCTGCTGTGGTTCCTCAAAGGCTCCACGAACGTACGTTGGCTGCAGGAGCACAACGTGCACATTTGGGACGAATGGGCCGACGAGAACGGCGATTTGGGGCCGGTCTACGGCGCGCAGTGGCGTAGCTGGCCGGCACCGACACCGGACGATCCGAACCGCACCATCGACCAGATCTCCAACGTGCTCGACCTGATCCGTAACCACCCCGATTCGCGCCGCATGGTGGTTTCCGCATGGAACCCGGCGGAAGTGGAGAACATGGCCTTGCCGCCATGCCACGCCCTGTTCCAGTTCTACGTGGCCGACGGCCGCCTGAGCTGCCAGCTGTACCAGCGTTCCTGCGACATGTTCCTCGGCGTGCCGTTCAACATCGCCTCCTATTCGCTGCTCACCCTCATGATGGCCCAGCAGACGGGACTCGAGCCCGGCGAATTCGTTTGGACCGGCGGCGACTGCCACGTCTACGACAACCACATCGACCAGGTGTTGGAACAGCTGAGCCGTACGCCGTACCCGTATCCGCAGATCCGCATCAGGAAGGCCGATTCGCTGTTCGGCTACGATTACAGCGATTTCGAAATCGTGAATTACCAGCATCATCCGACCATCAAGGCACCGGTGGCGGTCTGAGGTTGTTGCCGCCGTCTGGCGCGTCTGCGCCAGACGGTAGACTACTGACCCTAGTTCCGACTTCAAGGAGTGAGTGAAATGGAGCACGATAGTAGCCGCAGTGGCTATCACGAACCCGAGCCCGGACTTGCCGGGCGTGAAGACGAGGAGGATTGGGGCGACGATTTCCCCAAAACCTTCTCTGTGAATCTGATTTGGGCGCAGGCCTGTGACAAGGAAGGTCACGACGGTGCCATTGGATTCGAAGGCGGCATGCCATGCATCTGCCTGAGGATATGAGGCATTTCACGGAGCTGACCGTCTCCCATCCGGTTATCATGGGCCGCAAGACGTGGGAGTCGCTAAGCCCGAAGTTCCGTCCGCTGCCCAACCGCGACAACATCGTCATCTCGCATGACCCGTCCTATTTCGCGCCGGGCGCACCGTGGTGGATTCGCTGGATGACGCGTTGGATCTGGCCCGTCAGGAGCCATTCCGGATGACGGCTTGGACCGCAGTGAAATCTGGGTCATCGGCGGAGCCAAAGTATTCGAGGAAGCGATGCCATTCGCCGACAAGGCGTATGTGACGCAGATCAGCATGCACGTGAACGCCGACACCTACGCGCCCGATATCCACGCATTGGTGGAATCCGGAGCATGGCGCGTGGCCGAGGAAGGCACGTGGCAGAAGGCGCGGAAAGGAAACGACCAAGTCGAAGGCTTCCGTTTCGTGACGTACGAAAGAAACCACGAGGAGTAACTTTTCATGTATACCGTGATGACCGTGTGCACGGGCAACATCTGCCGTTCACCCATGGCTGAAATCATTCTGCGCGCCGAATTCGAGCGCCGCGGCTTGGCTGACAAGGTCAACGTCGAATCCAGCGGCGTCAGCGACGAGGAATACGGCAATCCGATCGACCGCCGTGCCGTCAAGGTACTTAAGGAACGCGGCTACGAGCTGCCGGCGCACCATTTCGCGCATCGCATCACGCGCGACGAAATCGAACGCACCGACCTGTTCCTGCCGATGACCGCCTCGCACATGCGCGCGCTGCTCCGTCAGCTGCCGCAAGCCAAGCGCAGCGAAGTGCACATGTACCGCAGCTTCGATCCGAATCTGCCGAAGCCGGCCGCGGGACGTGAGGACAGCATCGACCTGGTGGACCCGTGGTACGGTGGTCCACGCGAATTCGAAGTGGCGATCGACCAAATCGAAGAGGTGGCGCCATATATCGTCGATTGGGCCGAACAGCAGTTGCAGAACTGATTTTTTATTGCGATTGCGGCATGCTTGATGGTTTCAAGCGTGCCGCTTTTGTTTTTTGCGATTTATTGCGATTTTTTTTTGGGGGTGGGCTGGCTGTGTTGTGAAGTTGCGATTTTTCTGATGTTGCGGTGTTTGGTGGGATTGAATATACGGCGTTTTTGCGATGTTGCGATTGCGGGGTGTCCGGTGGAGGCCGCATATGCGTTGCAAGGCACACTCAAGGCCGTTCGGCCGAGCTTGCGGCCTTGCAACGCATATGCCGGCCTCCACCTCGTTTTTATTGGCAGGTTGCGATGTTGCTTCGTTCTGTGGGTAAGTTGCGTTTTTTTGATTTTTGTGGGGCGCCTCGTTTTTGTGGGCAAGTTATGTCTTGACGGTTGGGAAGCGTGAATTGGCGTGGGAGGGGAGGGTGAGGGTAAAAGAAAACCCCAGCGGATTGGGCTGGGGTTTGGTGGCGACCACGGCCGGACTTGAACCGGTGACCTCCGCCGTGACAGGGCGGCGCTCTAACCAACTGAGCTACGCGGCCGTTGTTTCAGCCTTGCGACTGACAACAGATAGAAATACTACGGCAAAAACGCAATTATGCAAAACTGCGGCGTGTCACGGTGTGTTGGGCGTGGCGCGCCGCAGTTTTCGCGGGAAAGGAGACGAATCTCAGTCGGTCTGCTTCCAGGTGTCGACGTCGATGTGGTGCTCCGGGTTGGCCTGCCATGCGTCCCAAGCGGACTTCACAATGTCCTCGACATTGTACTTGGCGTGCCAGCCCATCTCCTCGTTGATGCGCTTCGGGGAGCCGATCAGGTGCGGCGGATCACCGGCGCGGCGGCCCATGACGGTCTCCTTGAACGGCAGACCGGTGACCTTCTTGACCTCATCGACGATCTGGCGCACGGAGGTGCCCTCGCCGGTGCCGACGTTGAACGCGTCATACTTGCGCTCGTCGCGGTCCAGATACTTCAGCGCGGCGATATGCGCGTCGGCCAGATCGGACACGTGGATGTAGTCGCGCACGCAGGTGCCGTCCGGAGTCGGGTAGTCGTCGCCGAAGATCGCCGGGGCCTTGCCCTTCTTCAGACGGTCGAACAGCATCGGGATGAGGTTCAGGATAGCCGGATCCTCAAGTTCTACCGGGCCGCAGCCGGCCACGTTGAAGTAACGCAGGCCGCAGAAGCGGATGCCATACGGTTCCTCGCAGGCGCGGGCCATCCACTCGCCGAACAGCTTGGTCTGGCCGTACGGGTTGATCGGCAGCATCGGCACGACGTCTTCCGGCACCACATCGACCGGCGGCACGCCGTAGGTGGCGGCGGAGGAGGAGAAGACGAGCTTCTTGGCGCCGGAATCGCGCATGCCGATCAGCACGTTGAGCATGCCGTTGAGGTTCTGCTGGTAGTACCACAGCGGCTTCTCGACGGATTCGCCGACCTGCTTGCGGGCCGCGAAATGAATCACGGAATCGACGCCTTCGGCCTTCATGATCTCCGCGAGGCGCTCGCCGGCACCCGGAGCGGCGATGTCCATGCCGTACAGGCGGGAGCCTTCGATGCGGGTGGGCTTGCCGTAGCTCAGATCGTCGACGACGACAACCTTTTCGCCGGCCTGATGAAGTGCGTGAACGACGTGGGCGCCGATGTATCCGCACCCACCAGTGACGAGAACTGTCATGTTCTGGCCTTTCCTTCAAATGAGCGGTGAACTTTGATGATTTGAAAAAATGTCAACCATTGTTCACTTTTTGCTCAGATTTGTTACCTTTTGAACAATTTGAGTATAGCACGTGAACACGAACGCACATAACTCGTTCGTTCCTGCGTTTCCTCTATAAATTAGGGTATGCAACAAGACGAAAACACGCCGAATAATGGCCGTGAAATAGAAGAAAACGTGCCAGACGTACAACCGACAGTCGATGGCAGGCCTGCTCTTTACGGCCGCAAAGTACTGTCCTTCGTGCGGCGGTCCGCCCGGCTCGACGCGCGACTGCAGCGGGCCTGGGACGCCTACGCCGATACGTATCTGCTGAACATCAACGCGGGCGAAGGGTCCCTCGACGTGCGTGAGGGTTTCGTGTTCGACCAAGCCTATATCCGCGAAACGTGGGGCAATACCAATCCTCTGATCGTGGAAATCGGCTCCGGACAAGGCGAGAACGTCGTTGCCGCCGCAGCCGCCCGGCCGGACGTCAACTTCCTTGCTCTGGAGGTCTACGATCCGGGCGTGGCGCACACGCTGCTGCTCGCCGGCAAGCAGAACCTGAAGAACCTGCGGATCGCCCAGATCAACGCGCCAGAACTGTTCAAGGCGGCCGTCGACGCTCGATCGCCGAAGTGTGGACGTTCTTCCCCGACCCGTGGCCGAAGATGCGCCATCACAAGCGCCGCATCGTACAGCCCGAGCTCGCCGCGGACGCACCGCGCGTTGACGGACGAAGGCGTGTGGCGCATCGCCACCGACATCGAGGATTACGCGCTGCACGTCCATGAGGTGATGGACGAGCTGGACGGCTTCCATAACGACGGCGCATTGACCGTGAGCCTGCCCGTCGAGCACGTCGGCAAAGGCAACGCGGATGAGGCGGCCGCATTGCGACACGCCGATTTCGCTGAATCCGAGCGATTCGATGGCCGTGTTTTGACCAATTTCGAGAAGAAGGGACTTGCCGCCGGGCGCGTGATTCACGATTTCACCTATCGTCGCGTGTAATGCGATAAGGCTTGGAATTTCAGTGTTTTACGAGGATTCCTGTCTTATTGTGGCGGTGTGTGACACCGGCGCGACACGCCGAGGTTTGCATGTCGGCCAGATTCGCGTATAGTAGGGCAAGTTGTCAAGCGGAAACGCTGAAAGCGCCCCCTTCGTCTAACGGTTAGGACACCAGACTTTCAATCTGACAACGAGAGTTCGACTCTCTCAGGGGGTACGTACCTTGGAAACAAGGTGGCAATGGCCGCGTAGCTCAGTTGGTTAGAGCGCCGCCCTGTCACGGCGGAGGTCACCGGTTCAAGTCCGGCCGTGGTCGCTGGAACAGCGCAAGTTGTTCATGGCTCTGTAGCTCAGTTGGTAGAGCGAACGACTGAAAATCGTTAGGTCAGCGGATCGATGCCGCTCGGAGCCACCAGATACACCCCGGAGCAATCTGGGGTTTTGTTTTTCTCGCATATCTTTTCCGATTTACCTGCGTGATTTCCGCTCGTTTTCCAGCACAAGCGCCATCCGAACCATATCGGCGAAAGACATACGCCCATTACCCCCAACGAAGAGGGATGTTCTGTCCCCTCTGTTGCTAAACTATGGTGCAGGTAGACAAGGGGTTGACGGCTGTACTGTTCCATGATGTTGACCTCTAAACGGGTGTATCCCTGGGGTGAGGCGAGTGGAGATACTGTTAATCGGCAACACCGACTTCGTGACGAAGCAGTGGATCGAGCACACGTTCCCCCAAGACAAGGTGGTGGTGGCCCTCCGCAAAGGGACCGAATCCAGCGGCGAGGATCTCAAAATCATCGACATGCCCGACCGTGACGCCGTGTCGGAAGTGTTCTCCAACTACGAATTCGATCGAATCGTCTACTTCTCCGAAGATCTGACGCCCCGCAGCGAACGTGACGGCGACCTGGGCTACCTGCGCCGACTGCTGCACACCGTCCGCAATCGCAAGGTCCAGATGCTGATGGTGAGCGGGCCGGAATCGGAATTCGCCTATCCGCAGGAAACGGACGTGCACGAGACCAGCAAAAGCCTGATGTCGCGTGCCGGCGAAGAGCTCGGCCTGTACTATGCGCGCACCTACGATCTGGAAGTGAAGATCGTGCGCTGCCCCTATCTGTACGCGCCGCAACGCAATGGCGTCACCGCATATTTCAACGGCTTGTTCGAACAGGCACAAGCGGGAGAACTGCGCTTCCATGAACGCGCCGAACAACGCACCTGCTTCCTATGCGCCGACGATCTGGCCGAACTTATCTACCGCATATTCGACGACTGGACCGCCGACAGCGAGCTGTTCCACGTTCCGAACGTGTTCGACTTCACTTACGGCGATTTGGGAACGCTGATCGCGGGATATTTTCCGGGAACGAAGGTCGTATACGGCGAGGACCGTCCGCAGGCATACCCCGCCGACGACCACGAATTGCGATTGCGGTACGGCTTTTCGCCACGATACTCGCTTCGCGAGGATTTTCCGCACGTCATCGAAGGCTGGTTGAAGCTCCGCGAGAACAAAACCGACAAGTATCCGGTATGGGATTTCCTACGCAGCCACAACAAATGGTGGACCGTGCTGGAAATCATCGGCGCGTTCCTGCTGACGGAATGGCTCCGCACTTTTACACAAGGCAACAGCCAGCTGGAAACCGTGGACCTGCGATTGCTGTTCGTGGTGATCGTCGGCACCATCTACGGGCTGCATGCCGGCGTGTTCGCAGCCGTACTGGCCTGCGCCGGCGTGGCCATGTCCTACGCGTCGCAGGGCGCGTCCTTCGCCCCGTTGTTCTACGACACATCGAACTGGCTTGCCTTCGTCATTTATTTCGTGGCCGGATCGGTATGCGGCTATGTGCAGTCACGCAACCAGGAGAGCGTGAGGTTCGTGCGCGACGAGAACAGGTTGTTGCGCAATCGTCTGGACTTCCTGCGCGGGCTGTATCAGGATGTGCTCGACGACCGCAGACAGTTGCGCGACCAGATCATCGGCAGACGCGACAGTTTCGGCAAACTGTACGCCGTGACCCGAGAATTGGACGAAGTGCAACCGCAGAAGCTGTACCATACGGCGATCCGCATCATGCAGGAAAGCCTCGATAGCGACAGCCTCGCCATCTTCCGAGTGGACAACAGCGGACAGTTCGCCCGTCTTGTGGCGGCGAGCCCACGGTTCGACGTCGGCAGCTTCCGCTCCGTACGCGTCTCGGATTACGGTGAAATCATCACCGCGCTGGAACACAACGGCATATGGGTGAACCGAACGTTAAAGGACAAATTCCCGATGTACGCCGTCGGCGTGCGTGACCGTGGCGAACTGGCCGTGATCATCACCATGGGAGAGGCCAAACCGGACCAGATGAACCTGTACTTCCAGAATCTGTTCAGCATCATGTGCGGTCTGGTCGAATCGGCCATGATCAGGGCCTTCGAATACGAGGACGTGGCGCGCCGGTCCATGCTGGTGCCGGGAACGAACCTGCTGAAGCCAGAAGCGTTCCTGCCGAAGGCGCTGGCTGCCAACGACCTCAAACACGACCATATGGGCGACCATCTGCTGCTCAAAGTCGAATGCGAGGGAAACCTTGAGGACGTGGACTCCCTGCTGATGCAAAGCATCCGCCAGACCGATGAGGCCGGCATGCTGACGGATGACGGCGTGTATCTGCTGATGAGCCAGGCGGGGGAGAAGGAACTGCCGATCATCCTCAAACGTCTGACCCGTTCCGGCTTGCACTGCTCCTACGTTCCGCAGACCCAAGAGGATGCCCTGCTTTCCGAAGCCCAATCGCATATCGCGCAAGCCGACGATGGGGGTGAAAGCTGATGGGGTCGACGACTATCGCCGCGTTGATCATCATCGCCGTGCATCTGTTGGTCTGCATGACGCTGTGTCTGCTGCACCACGTCGGAGTGCTGAAAGTCGATGGACTGCTGCTCCCGTTCATGGCGTTGATTCCCCTATGGGGGCCGTTGAGCGTGGCGCTCATGCATTCGCGTGCCGTGCTTCGTGGGGGACGACGGATTCCCGCCGGTCTGCAGGAACTGAAGGTCGAGGATCGGGAACAACGCAACATTCTTGTGGACGACCGTACGGATTACGCCAACACCGTGCCGTTGGAAGAGGCGCTGATCGTGGACAATCCACGGCAGCGTCGTAATCTGATGCTGTCCATTCTTAACGAGAATCCCGGCCAATACGCCAATCTGCTCTCCCAAGCCCGTCTGAACGAGGACGTGGAAGTCGTGCATTACGCGGCCACGGCCATGGCGCAGATCAGCGCGAAGGAAGACATCGCGTTGCAGCAACGCATGGAGGAATACGAGCGGAACCGCGATTCGGACGAGGCGCTCGACCGGTACCGTGAGGCGCTCGAACACTACTTGAAATCCTCCATGGAACAGGGGTATGCCAGAACGTTGCAGATGCGCCGATACGCCGACCTGCTCGCCGAACGGCTCAAACGGCATAACGACTACCGCACCGTATGCTCGCTGGCGAAGACGTAGATGGATCTCGGTTCGTTCGATGCCGCGTCTCGCACCATCGAAGCGGCGCTGTCCGCATGGCCGCGTCAAGGTGACGTCTGGCTGATGAAACTGCGATTGGAAGCCGCACGTCACGATGGCGAGGCGGTGCAACGCACCGTCCGGCACATCAAGGACGACCACATCTACCTTGGCGGCCGAGGCCACGACATCCTGCGATTCTGGCTCGGCTACAAGGAGGCTGGGCGCGCATGATACGTTCCGCATGGCGCATGTGGAAGCGCTTCCGTTGGAAAACCTGGTCCGCGTGTGGGCCGTATTCATGGCCATCGCTTGGTGCTGTTGGCGCAAACCTTGGCATCCACTACGGCGCGACGAAATTCACTTTGAAATACATGGCTCGTAACGAGGCCATTCCGGCCCAGAACGCCATCATGGGGCAGCGCGCCACGAACCTGATGCTCGTGGATAGTTCCCAGGATGGTGTGGACGAGGCCGAAGCCATGATGAAACAGGTGCTGCTCGACATGAAAGTGCCGACCGCCACCGTGGATCTGGCCAAAACCGATCCCGCCGACATTCCTCCATTGAGGCAATACCGTACCGTGCTGATCGTCATGCCGAGACTTAACGCGTTGGAGGACAAGATGGTCTCCATCATGAAATGGGTCAAAGCCGGCGGCAACATGATGCTTGTCATGACGCCCGAAAAAACCGGTTATCTGGACGCCATCGGTCCCCAGATCGGCATTGAATCCTCCTCATACGATTATGTGATGACGAAGGGCATCAAGCCGTCCAAGGGCTTCATGCTGGGTGGCGGGCACACTTACATACTCAGCAGCCCGTTCGAATCGTCGTTGAGTCTGAACCTCAACGGCAAGGCCATCGTCGCGGCGGTCGGAGCCAACGGCCATACGCCATTGATCTGGAGTACCAATTCAGGAGCGGGGCGGACCGTGACCTGCAATATCGGCATCTACGACAAGGTGGTGCGCGGCTTCTATGCCTCCGCGTTCAGCCTGCTGGGTTCCGCCACGGCATACCCGGTCATCAACAGCGCCGCGTTCTATCTGGACGATTTTCCATCCCCGGTCCCCAGCGGAGACGCCACCTACATCAAACGCGACTACGGCATGAGCATCGCCGACTTCTATTCGAAGGTCTGGTGGCCGGACCTGACCAAACTTGCGGAACGCTACGGTATTCGGTTCACCGGCGTGATGATCGAGAATTACGGGGACGATACGAAAGACGCTCCCGTACGGCAGAAGGACGAATCGCATTTCAGCTATTTCGGCGGACTGCTGCTCAAACAGAACGGCGAAATCGGCTACCATGCTACAACCATCAGCCGCTCGTACTGCCGAACACCGATTATGGCGACGAATACGCGTACCATCAGTGGCCGAATCGCAAAGCTGTCGTCGCCTCGCTGCGCGAGCTGATCGCATTCCAAAAGTCCGTGCTGCCGGCGGCCACAGCGTCGGTATATGTGCCGCCGTCCAACATCCTGTCCAAGGAAGGACGGCAGACAATCGGACGAGACGTGCCCGAAATCCGCACCATCGCCAGCACCTACCTGCCAAGCGACAGCAAACTGCCTTACGTGCAGGAATTCGGTGTGGCCGATGACGGCATCGTCGAGGCGCCGCGCATCGTCTCCGGCGGCATGGTGGGAGATTACATGCGGCTCGCCGCAGAATCCGAACTGAACATGCATTTCGTCAGCACCCACTTCATGCATCCGGACGACATGCTCGACCCTGACCGTGGCGCGAAAGAAGGCTGGGCGGTCTACAGAAAAGGCCTTGAGAACTATCTCGACTGGCTTGAAGCGTCCGCACCGTCCATCCGCATGCAGACAGGCACGGAATGCGCGTCCGCGGTGCAACGCTTTTCTGGACTGACTGTCAAGATGAGGGAATCCGCCAATGAGTGGGAATTCGACTTGGGCAATTTCAAGGACCAGGCTTGGCTGCTGCTCCGCGCGAACCATGGCACGCCCGGCAGAATCCAAGGCGGAAGCATGATCCGGATGACGGGGAATCTGTACCTCATCAAGACCACGGACTCCACAGTGCACGTCGAACGCAAGGCTGGAGGCGCGGCATGAGAGTCTGCCTGGTATTGGAAGGTTGCTACCCGTACGTGCATGGAGGCGTGTCCACATGGATGCACAGCTACATCACCGCCATGAAGGAACACGAGTTCGTGCTGTGGGTGATCGGCGCGAAAGCCAAGGACCGTGGCAAATTCGTGTACGACCTTCCATCCAACGTGGTGGAAGTGCATGAGGTGTTCCTCGACGACGCGTTGCGTCTGAGCGGTGAACATGCGAAAGTGATCTTCACCGACGAGGAAGTCAAGGCACTGCGTGAGCTGGTGAATCTGAGCGATCCCGACTGGGACGTACTGTTCAACCTGTTCCACAACAAAGGCGTGCATCCGCTGTCGTTCCTGCAAAGCAACGAATTCATCGACCTGTTTACGAAGATCTGCATGGAGGAATACCCGTACGTCGCCTACGCGGATGCGTTCCACACCGTGCGATCCATGCTGCTGCCGGTGCTGTACCTGATGACGGGAGAAGTGCCGAAAGCGCAGATCTACCATGCCATCTCCACCGGTTACGGCGGCCTGCTGGCATGCTTGGGCGGCAGTATCAACCACGCACCCGTATTACTAACCGAACATGGCATCTACACGCGCGAACGTGAGGAGGAGATTCTTTCCGCCGAATGGGTTGCGCCCGCGTTCCGGCAACGGTGGATCCGTTTCTTCGCCATGCTGTCACAGGAGATCTACCGTAGGGCATGGCGTGTGACCAGCCTGTTCGGCCGCGCTCGCCAGACCCAGATCGACATGGGCGCTCCGGCAAGCAAATGCCTGGTCATTCCCAACGGCATCCAATACGAACGGTTCTGCGACATTCCACTCAAGCCTGAGGACGGTTGGGTGGATATCGGCGCCGTGGTACGTCTGGCTCCCATCAAGGACGTGAAAACCCTCATCCACGCGTTCAGCAACTGTCGAACCGCGTGGACAATGTCAGGCTGCACATCCTCGGTGGTGTGGACGACCAGGACTATGCCGACGAATGCTATGAGCTGGTGAAACAGCTTGAAGTGAAGAACCTTGAATTCACCGGACGCGTGAATGTGGTCGAATACATGCGCAAACTGGATTTCACGGTGCTGACCAGCATCTCCGAAGGCCAGCCTCTGTCGGTGTTGGAATCGTTCGCGGCGGCCCGCCCTTGCGTGACCACCGACGTGGCTGCTGCCGTGAACTGCTGGAAGGCGAGGAAGGCGACGACCTCGGCGTGGCCGGCTTCTACGTGCCTCCGATGTACCGCGAGGGCCTTGCCCGCGCCATGGAACGCATGTGCGCGAGCCGCAAGCTGCGCGAAGCCATGGGCCAAGTGGGACGCGAACGCGTGAAAACCTACTATCGGCATGAGCGCATGCTTGACGAATACCGTGCGCTGTATCTCGATACCGCCGACCATTACGGGTTGGAGCACTGATATGGCGGGAATCGGATTCGAACTCAAGAAACTGTTCCACCGCAAGGGCCTGGTCGCATGGTGCGCGCCTACGGTTATGCCGGTGTGATCTGCACCGGACCGATGCTGCTGGGCATCCTGCTGCAGTTCGGCGTGCTGGCGGTCAGCGGTTGGTGGCACGTGCCCCGCGCGGACCAGAATCTGCTGGTCTGCATGATCACGTACACGCTGCTCGCCTCATTGGTGTTGACCAGCTTCCTGTCCATGCCGGTGACGCGTTTCCTTGCGGACATGCTGTTCGAACATCATGAGGAGACCATTCTTCCATCGTTCTGGGGATCCACGACCCTCATGCTGGCGGTGGGTGCGGTGCTGTACGCGGTGTTCCTGCTGTTTTCCGGCGCGACCCTCATGCAGGGGTTACTCTGCCTATGGCTGTTCCTGGAAATGATCGTCAATTGGAATGCGATGAGCTATCTGACGGCCATCAAGGATTACCAAGGCATCATGTGGTCGTTCGTCGCGGCGGTGGTCGTGGCGTTCCTGTCCGCATGCGCGATGATGGCGCTGGGCCTGCCGCAGGTGGAAAGCCTGCTGGCCGCAGTGGCGTTCGGCTACGGCGTGATGATGGTCTGGGACGTGGTGCTGCTGCACCGGTATTTCCCGCAAAGCTCGGAAAGCCCGTGGACGTTCCTCGCATGGCTGGACCGGTTCCTGCCGCTCGCCCTGACGGGACTGCTGACCACCCTCGGCTTGTTCTCCCACTTGGTGATCACCTGGTGTGGTCCGCTTGGCGTGCATGTGAAGGGACTGTTCTACGGTGCCCCCTACTATGATGTGCCCGCATTACTGGCGTTCCTGACCATCCTGATCACCACCATCAATTTCGTGGTGTCGGTGGAAGTCAATTTCTATCCGAAATACCGTGCCTACTACGCGCTGCTCAACGACGGCGGCACCGTGAAGGACATCGTGGTGGCCGAACGCGAGATGCTCGCCGTGCTCAACCGTGAGCTGTACTACACCGCGTTGAAGCAGCTGTTCGTCACCGCGGCGGTCATCTCGTTGGAAAAGATGGTGTTGGGCGTGTTGCCGCTCGGTTTCAACGATGGCATGCATGGTTATTTCCGTGTGCTGTGCGTCGGATACGCCCTGTACGCGGTCGGCAACACCGTGCTGATGATTCTGCTGTATTTCACCGATTATTTCGGCGCGGTGCTGTGCGCCGCGATTTTTGCGGGCGCGGCCACGGTGCTGACCGTCATCGCGCAGTTCCTTCCGGTCACGTTGATGGGTTTCGGTTTTCTGCTGGGCTCGTCGGCGTTCCTGTTGGCTGCCGTCGTGCGATTGGCGGTGTTCACCGACAATCTGCCGTACCGTGTGCTCGGCGCGCAGCCGATCGTGGCGACCGAAAAGCGCGGATGGTTCACGAAACTGGGCGAATCGCTGGACGAATTCGACGAACGGCTGCATGGGGCTTCCGAACGGAAGGAAGCGTAAGGGAAACGTGAGAAGCATGGAAAGGAACGGACGAATGACGATGGGAAATCAGCGGCGCAATCGCAATGCCGTATCCAGATGCGTGGCGATCGTCGCCGCGATTGTGACGACGCTTTCCTGCGTCGCCTGCGGAAACGCTGCGGACAGCGGTTCCACGGCAGGCAAACCGGCGGCGCAATCGCAGGGAAAGCATGAGAAAGTCAAGAAAAGCGATACGCAGACGCTGGACGGCGCGCACTTGCGCGACAACGACTCGCTGTACAAAGTGTATGACGACAGCGGCGTGGAAACCATGTATCTGACGGTCTCGCGCGGCAACAAATCGGAAGGCACCGACCACAGCTGGAGCGAGATCAACCAGTATTCCGTGAGCGATTACGATGCCATGCATACCAAACGCTACCAAGTCAACGGCCTGCTGCAGGTCGGCGACGAGCAGGGGCCGGTATCCGGCGAACTCGGCTACGGCGAAAGCGCGCCGAACGCCACCGTGCAGGTGCGTGGCCAGTCGTCCAGCGCCAACAAGCAGAAGAACTACAAAATCGAGCTGAAAAGCGGCAAAGGCAAGTGGCGCGGGCAGCGCACCATCGCGTTGAACAAGCACATGGGCGAGGGATTGCGCTTCCGCAACAAGATGGCGTACGACCTGATCCGTGGCATCGACCAGATGATGGGTCTGCGCACGCAATTCGTGCACCTGTACGTCAAGGATGAGCCTCCGGTTCCAACTCCTTCGACGATTACGGCCTGTACACGCAGGTGGAGCAGCTCAACAAGACCGCGCTCCAGGTGCACGGCCTCGACAAGAACGGCCAGCTGTACAAGGTCAACTACTTCGAATTCCAACGCGACGCGGACGTGATCAGACTCGCCGACGATCCCAAATACAATCTGTCGAAATTCGAGGAGAAGCTGGAGGTCAAAGGCAACAGCGACCATACCAAACTCATCGCCATGCTCAACCAGCTCAACGATTATTCGGTGCCGATGAGCAGCATCCTCGGCAAATATTTCGATACGGAAAATCTCGCATACTGGATGGCGTTCCAGCTGCTGACCGGCAACACCGACACGCAGAGCCGCAACATGTACCTGTACAGCCCTACGAATTCCGACACCTTCTATGTGCTGGACTGGGACAACGACGGCATGCTCATGCGCAAGGAGAACCAGATCCGCAATATCTCCACCGGTTCCAGCTGGGAGCAGGGAGTCAGCAACTATTGGGGCAACGTGCTGTTCAAACGCTGCCTGCAGACCAAATCGTTCCGCGACGAACTCGACAAGGCCGTGAAGCGGGAATACCGCTATATGAGCGCAAAACGCATCAATACGATGGTGGACCACTACGAGTCCATCACCAGGCAGTATTTGTGGAGGACGCCCGATTCCATGTACGAGCCGCTGACGCGCGCCCAGTATGACGAAGTGGCGGGGCAGCTGCACGACGAGGTCGCGCAGAACTACAGGATCTACAAAGAAAGCTTCGACAAGCCCATGCCGTTTTTCATCGACGCTCCACAGGCCGCAGACGGCAAACTCAAATTCAGCTGGGACGCCTCGTACGATTTCCGTGGCGAGGATCTGAGCTACGACGTCACCGTCGCCAAGGACTATCTGTGTGAGGACGTCATCTTCTCCAAAACCGATCTGGCATTGCCGGAGACGGTGACGGACCTGCCAGGCGACGGACAGTATTTCATACGAGTGCGGGCGCGCAACGCCTCCGGCAAGACGCAGGACGCCTTCGACTACTACATGACCGACACCGGCAAGACGTACGGCACGAGATGCTTCTACATCAAATCCGGGAAGATAGTGGAGGATGTCAATGCGCGGTGATGGCAGGGCGTCGAAACTGCTGGAACGGGTCCGCCGCCGTGTCGGCGAGGAGCTTTCCATGCCTCCGCGCCGCTGTGAGGAACATTACCGGCATGAGCTCAAGTATCTGATTTCGTACGGGCAGAAAGCCGATCTGAACTTGCGTTTGGCTCCGTTGCTTGAACAGGACAGCCATGCGCGTGGCGGCTGCTATATGATTCGCAGCCTGTATTTCGACGATTATTGGAACACCGCCTACCAGGAGAAGGTGGACGGCGTGCTGATGCGCAAGAAATACCGTATCCGTATTTACGATTACAGCGACCGGGTGATCAAGCTGGAACGCAAGCGCAAAAGCGACAGTTGGATCTACAAGGAGGACGCGCCGCTCACGCACGAGCAGTTCGACCGGATACTGGCCGGCGACGTCGGATTCATGGAACACAGCGAAGAGCCGTTGTGCCGGGAATTCTATGTGGAATACATGAGCAATGTGCTGCGGCCGCGGGTGATCGTCGATTACGAGCGTGAGCCGTGGATCCTCGACGCGGGCACGGTGCGCATCACCTTCGATATGAACGTGCGCGCGGCGGTGGATGGATTCGACGTTTTCGACCGTGGTCTGCCCACTCTGCCGGTACTTGAGCCGGGCAAGCTGGTGATGGAGGTCAAATTCACCGAATTCCTGCCGCAGATCGTGCGTGACATTCTGCCAGGCAAGGCGCAGGAGATAACGGCCGCCTCGAAATACGTGCTGTGCTATGACAAAGCCTCGTATCTGCGGGGTTTCGACTACTGGCAGGAAGGCTGGAACGTGCCGAGCGTGTGACTTGAGCGCACCGGTCGGACGTATCGCGGAAGACCGAAAACAGACGGACGAAAACGCGCAGCCGAAAACATCGGCAATCGTAGAAAACGTAATAACCGAACAATCGCAAAAGAGAAAGCGAAACCATGAGCGTAAACGACATGATCAAGAAATCGGTGCTGAACTCCTTCAGCCAATACAACGTGCCCAAAATGGCGCTGGCCCTGCTGGTGGCGCTGCTGGTGGGCATCGTCATCTACTGCGTATACCGGCGGTTCTACACGGGCGTCGTGTATTCGCGCAGCTTCGCGATGACGCTGGTGGGCATGTGCGTGCTCACCTGCATGGTCACATTGGCCATCAGCACGAACATCGTGATCTCGCTTGGTATGGTGGGCGCGCTGTCCATCGTGCGTTACCGTACCGCCGTGAAGGATCCGATGGACCTGTTGTACCTGTTCTGGGCCATCACGTCCGGCATCGCGGCCGGCGCGGGCATGTATCTGCTGGTGGTGGTCGCCGGCGCGGTGATGATCGGCATGCTCGCCCTGTTCTATTCGCATCAGGACAAGGGCCGCGTGTACATCGCGGTGATCCATTACGCTTCCGACGCGGTCGGGGACGACATCACGCGCGCGTTCGGCCGCACGAAGTTCTTCGTCAAATCCAAAACCATGCGTGGCGACCATGTGGAGATGGCCGTGGAAGTGTTCTGCGACGACAAGGACATGACGTTCGCCGAGCGGATTCGTGCCATCGAGGGTGTTGAGGACGTCACCCTGATACAGTACAACGGTGAATATCACGGATAGGACGTGGTGACAGGAAGGAATCTGTTTGGCTGACACACCGGAAATGGGCAGGACGCCGTCCACCGACGAGCTTGTGCCGGAGCTGACGTTCGACGAGATCGACCGTGCGTTCGACAACAACGAGTTCTGCTTCTACCTGCAGCCCAAATGCAATGCGGCTACGGGTGCCATCGTCGGTGCCGAGGCGCTGGTGCGTTGGAACCACCCCAAATATGGTGTGGTATCTCCGGGCAGGTTCGTTCCCATGCTGGAACAGGCCGGACAAATCTCCCGACTGGACGTGTTCGTATGGCGTTCCGTGGTCCGGATGCTGGCACGTTGGGAACGTGAGGGCCGCAATCTGGTGCCGATTTCCGTGAACGTCTCCATGGTGGACATCGACCAGATGGATGTGGCGGACACGCTCACCGGACTGCTGAACGAATACGATGTCGACGCTCGGCTGCTCCAAGCGGAAATCACCGAAAGCGCCGTGGCCAGGAACCTGTCCAAAGTGGAAAGCACCATCCGCAAGCTGCATGCGGACAACATCGCGGTGCTGATGGATGATTTCGGATCGGCGTATTCGTCGCTGAACATGCTCAAGGACATCAACGTCGATGTGATCAAACTTGACATGAAATTCATCGACCTCGATGAGGACAATGCCAGCAAAGGCTGAAAATCGTCGAATCGGTGGTCAACATGGCCAGAAAGCTGCGACTGCTGGTCATCGCCGAAGGCGCACAGACCAAACAGCAGGTCGACCAGCTGCTGTCCGTGGGATGCCGGTACATCCAAGGGTATTACTTCCACGAACCGCTTCCGGTGGGACGGATGGAGAAGCTGTTGGCCGAACGTCCCGACGACCGGCATTTCTGGGATATGTCAAACGATTTCATGCATGGCAGCTATGTGCCCGTCAACGGCCGTACCATGCTTGAGACGTCCACGCTCGCCGCCAGCACCTTCGAGATTCTGGCCAATGGCGTGGCGGAACTCTCCCGACTGAATGTGAAGACGGGCGAGTACCGCGCGGTCAAACGCGATGGCATACTGCCGACGCCGGAAACCGATGATTTCGAAACCTACGTGCAGACGCTGATCGCCGAACGCGTGGTGCATCCGGACGATGCCGACAGGTTCCGTGCTGATATGGATCTGGCTTCGCTCCGTTCGCTGCTGTTCTCGCAGAAATCCGCGTTCGGAGTGTACCGCAGTGAGGTGCTGGCCAGAACCGGCATGATCTCCTTCGCGGTGATTCCCTCACGTGAATGCTCCGAAAGCGATCCATGGGCCGTGGTGATGGTTGGCCGGAACCTGCCGATAGAGTCCTTTGTCCGGTTGAACGGCGAGGAGTACCGACGGGATTCATTGACGGGGCTGCTCAACCGCAACGCTTTCGACGATGATGTGGAATTCATCCAAGCCACCCATGACAAGCCGTTGACGGTGATGTACATGGATCTGATTGGCCTGCATGAGATCAATAATCATTTGGGTCATGCCAGAGGCGACGTGGTGCTGTGCGAGCTTGCGGACGCGGCGCGCGCCTATTTCGGCGACGATAATATCTACCGCATCGGCGGCGACGAGTTCGTGATCATCAGTTTCGCCCATTCGATGGCGCAGAGCGCCCGACAGATGGGATATATGCGTCAGGAGCTGCTTGATCACGGTTGCGAGCTGTCCGTGGGCATGGCCGAATCCGATGACGGCGAGGATATTCCGGATCTGGTCAACCAGGCGGAAAACGAGATGCGCAAGGACAAGAAGCGCTACTACGCCAGCGGCAGCGGCAAAAGGCAGTTGCGCACGTTGAACAAGCAGCTTGAGGACATCCTGGTACGCAACAAAGACATGGAATCGTTGCTGCAGCATTTGAATACACGGTATTCGATCGCTTATGTGGTCAATCTGCGTGCCGATACGCAACGGCCGGTCGTGGTTCCCGGCTATGTGCAAAAAATGCTTGACAAACATGGCGGTTCCTTCCACGAGATGCTGCTCGACTATTGCGACAAATTGGTGGCGCCGGCCTACCGGGACGGCTTCCGCATGCTGTTCGACTACGATTACGTCCGCGACCGGATATGCAGGGAAGGCGCTATACGGTACGCCTACGTCAGAAACGACGGCGAACGGTTCCTGATTACGATTTTCCCCGACACCCATTCCGTGGACGAGGTCATGTGGGTGTTCGCCAAAGAAGACACGTCGTCCGAAGAATAGGATTTCGGGCATCGGACGGTATGCTGTCCGGTTTTGCCGGTGTTGTGGGATATTGACGAAAAAATTGTGTGTCGTGGGTGCTTCCTCGCATGGAAAAGGCTTATGATGAAACCGTTGGCCGAGGCAATGGATGCCGTGGTCTTCGCTTGAACACACAGTCGCTTAAAGGAGAGCACTATGGTCTATCGCATGATTTTCAACCAGACCGCGTATTTCGGCCGCGGAGCCATCAAGGAGATTCCGGGCGTCGCCAGGTCCCATGGCTTCACCAAGGCGTTCATCGTCACTGATCCGGTGCTGCTGGAGACCGGCACCGTCAAGAAGGTCACCGACGTTCTTGACGAGGCGGGCATGCCGTATGAGGTGTTCGACAACGTCAAGCCGAATCCGCCGGTCGAGTGCATCCAGGATGCGTCGCCAAGTTCGCAGCCTCCGGAGCCGACTTCCTGATCGGTCTGGGCGGTGGTTCCCCGCAGGACACCTGCAAGGGCATCGGCATCGTGACTGCCAATCCGGAATTCGCCGACGTGCTGTCCCTTGAAGGCGTGGCCGACACCAAGAACCCGTCCGTGCCGATTTTCGGTGTGCCGACCACCGCTGGCACCGCGTCCGAAACGACCATCAACTATGTGATCACCGACACGGCCAACAAGCGCAAGTTCGTGGCCGTCGACCCGCATGACATCCCAATCGTCGCCTTCGTGGATCCGGACCTGACCGACTCCATGCCGCGCGGCCTCAAGGTGGCCACCGGACTCGACGCCCTGACCCACGCCATCGAAGGCTATATCACACCGGGCGCGTGGAGCCTGTCCGACTGCCTGTCCATGCAGACCATCCGCATGATCGCCAAGAACCTCGCCAAGAGCGCCGATGGAGACATTCCGGCCGGCGAACAGATGGCCTACGCCTCCTACATCACCGGCATGGCTTACTCCAACGTCGGCCTCGGTCTGGTGCACGGCATGGCCCACCCGCTGGGCGGCCGCCTCGGCGTGGCGCACGGTGTGGCCAACGGCATCCTGCTGGCCCCGGTCATGGAATACAACAAGGACTACACCGGCGAGAAGTACCGTGACATCGCCGACGCCTTCGGTATCGCCGACGCCTACACCGGCGACATCGAAACCGTGCGTGAAGAGGCCGTCCAGGCGGTGCACAAGCTCACCGTGGATCTGAAGAACCCGACCAAGATCTCCGAAGTTGGCGCCACCGAAGCCGACCTGGAGCCGCTGGCCCATGACGCCTTCCACGACGTGTGCACGCCGGGCAACCCGCGCCAGGCCACCCAGGAAGACATCCTCGCCATCTACAAGAGCCTGATGTAGGTCCGACTGTGGTAGGCGCAATCGCAAAACCGCAATCGTAAAAACAAAACGGACGGCATCGATCGCATGGTCGGTGCCGTCCGTTCGCTATCCGCGGAAAATACGCCGCGAATAATCGCTATACCTAATCGCTATTCCTCGTGCTTCTCGCTCCACTCCTCATCAGTGGGAGTGTCGTCATACAGCTCATGGCCTTCCTGTTCGGCCAATTCCATCTGCTCGTTGATCCACGCGGCCTCGGCCGGATTGATATCAGCGGTGTTCAACACCTTCTGCCACACCGGATACAGCAGATGCATCACGGGATATAACGCGGTGATGAGGATTTCCGGCTTGTGTTTGCGGTAATGCTGCGGATGCGCGTTGAACGTGTTCTTGAAACGGCGCATATAGTTGAGGAACGATGCCGGAGACGTGTCCATACGACGTGCGCTGATGCCCGCGATCATCCGCGGACAATACACGGTCTTGAGATCCTTGCCCAACAGATGCAGTGAGATGTCGATATCCTCATGCATCACATCCGCCTTGTCTTGGCAGACCTCGTCGGCGATTTCGCGCCAGGCGGTGGCGCGCAGGGCCATGTTGGAACCGAACAGCAGAGGTTGCCCATCATCGGCCCTATAAATACGTTTGCGGGTGGAATTGTCCCCGCGAAGCCCGAAATGACGGCTCGGCAAATCGTAATACATCACCGGACCGGTGGCGCCCATCGCATCCGGATCCTCGGTGAAAATGCCGGACACCACCTCCACCCAGTCCGGGCGGATCATGCAGTCGGCATCGAAACGGCCAAGAATATCGCCGGTGGCATGATTCAAACCATAATCACGCGTTGGAATCAGACCCTGCTCATCATCCTGATGCAGCAGCTTCACCGGCGCTTCCGGATGGTCCTTCATGAACTGCTCCACCACGGCAACGGTCGAATCAGTGGAACGGTTATCGACGACAATCACCTCATGAGGCATCACGGTCTGCCGGGTGGCGTTGAGCAGGCAATCGTTGATACGCTCCTGTTCATTCCAGGCGGGGATGACAATTGAAACGTTCAGCATGGTTTCAAGAATAGGTTCCAGCCCGTACACGGTGCCTGTCTACAATAAGGAGCCATGAGCGAACGCGAACAGCATATGGATACGGACAAGAGGACGGGAACGTCCGGACAGTGCGGCAATACCGACGAAATGCGTTGGGATCTCGGCACGCTGTTCCCTGCGAAAGGCGATCCACGCAGACCTCCGGAATGGCTGGGTCGCGCGCTGCTGTACATCGCCATCGCCATCGTGCTGCTCTCCTTCTGCTGGCGCAGTTGGGGCAAAATCGAATACCTCATCATCGACGTCGTCATCTCGCTGTTCCTGGCGCTCGCCGTGGAGCCGGTGGTGATTCCGCTGGTCAAGCATGGCTGGAAGCGTTCGTTCGCTTCGATTTTCGCGTTGCTGATGTTGGGTGTCCTGCTTTGCGTGATGTTCGGTCTGTTCGGCAATCTGTTCGTGCAGCAGGTCATCGCTTTGTGCAACGGTCTGCCGGCCCTCTACCAGCAGATCTGCGATTTCGTGGCGCAATACACGGATTTCAAGCTTCCTGAGATCAACAGTCTCGGCGGTGAGATTCTGAAGAACATCCAGACCTCGTGGGTCACGGATTTCGCGGGCACCGCCATCAGCACGGTGTCCGGATTCTTCAGCTTCCTGCTGAACCTCATGACGGTGATCATGACCACGTTCTACATTTCGGCGGCCGGCCCGAAGCTGCGCCGCGCGGCCTGCCAGTGGATGGCTCCCTCCGCGCAGCGCCGGTTCCTGTTCGTCTGGACCGTCAGCCAGACGCAGATCTCATCGTTCCTGTTCTCACGTGCCATCCTCGCCGTGCTCAACGCGTTCTTCACCTCGATCTGCCTGATGGCGTTGCACGTGCCGTATTGGATGCCGTTGGCGTTGTTCTGCGGCGTCGTATCGCAGTTCATCCCGATGCTCGGCACGTACATCGGCGGCGCGTTGCCGGTGCTGTTCGCCTGGGGCAGCTGTGGTTTGTGGCAGGCGATCGCCGTGGTGGCGTTCATCTGCGTCTACCAGCAGATCGAAAACCTGATCTTCGCGCCGAAGATCTCCCGCCGCACCATGGACGTCAACGATGCGGTCGCCTTCCTTGCCGTCCTGGCCTTCGGCTCGCTGTTCGGCGCGATCGGCGCGTTCCTGGCGCTGCCTATCGTCGCCTCGATCCAGACGATCGCCCGCACCTACACCAAGCGGTACGATCTGGTCAATTCGCCGCTGATGGACGATCCGGTTCCAGACAAGAAGTCGAAGCTGGTGGAAGGCGCCGAAGTCATCAGCGAACACCTGCACGCCGTGCCGCGCGCCGTGCAGGGGTCGAGCGCGCATGTGCCGATTCCCGACGACGTGCGCTTCCTGCAGGAGCAGGCGTACAATATCACTCGGTCCGACGAGACCGGGGATGCCGACGAATCGCAGACCGTCGCCATTCCGAAGCACGTGTTGGACGGGGGCGATCGCAAGCCGCTGCGGGGAACCGCGGAAGCGGACGGAGCGCAGACGGAAGCCGGACCGCAGGTAGCGGACGGGTCGCAATCGCAGGGAACGGATGACAATCCGAGAAGTAGGTGGCGTTAATGGTATTGCTGAGCGTACTTGATGTCGTGCTGGTGGTTTTGGGCGGCGCCGGCATGCTCTACCAAGCGGTCTGCATCGTCATCTCGCTGTTCGCCAAGCCGATCAAGTTCCCCGAAGCGCCGATGAACAAACGGTACGCGGTGCTGATTTCCGCGCGAAACGAAGCGAACGTCATCGGCAACCTCATCGACTGCCTGCATTCGCAAACCTATCCGAGCGAGCTCATCGACATCTGGCTGGTGGCCGACAACTGCACCGACAACACCGCCGAAGTGGCCCGAAACATGGGATGCCACGTCATCGAACGATTCAACAAGGAGCAGGTCGGCAAAGGCTACGCGCTGACCTATCTGCTCGACCAGATGAACGAGTCGGGCGCATCCGACCCGTATGACGCCTTTTTCGTGTTCGATGCCGACAACAAACTCGACAAGCACTACATCGAGGAAATGAACAAGGGCTTCCAAGCCGGTTTCAAAATCCTCACCAGCTACCGCAATTCCGTGAACCTGTCCGACAATTGGGTGTCGTCCGGTTCCGCGTTGTGGTTCATCCGCGAATCGCGCTTCGTTTCCGCCTCCCGCATGTGGCTCGGCAACAGCTGCCACGTGGGCGGCACCGGCTTCATGTTCTCCCAGGAGATCATGCGTCGCAACAACGGCTGGAAATTCCACCTACTCACCGAGGATCTGGAATTCACCATGGACAGCGTGCTGCACGGCGACCGCATCGGCTACTGCGGCACCGCCATCCTGTACGACGAGCAGCCGGTCACCTTCGCGCAAAGCTGGCGTCAACGCCTGCGTTGGAGCAAGGGATTCCTGCAGGTGTTCCGCTATTACGGACCGGCGTTGATCAAGCGCGCGGTCAGGGAACGTGATTTCTCCGCCGTCGATTTCACGCTGCTGCTGTGCCCGTTCACCGTGCTCGGCATCGCACGCGTGCTGTTGGGCATGCTGTTCGCCGCCTGCGGTTTCGTGACATGGCAAAGCCAGCTGAATTCGCTGACCGGCTGGACATCCGGCATTGTGATATCGGTGATCGGCATGATGGGACTCGCCGCATTGACCATCGTGGCGGAACGCGATCACGTGGGCGCCACCAACAAGGAGCTGCTCGCCTACGTGCTGGCCTTCCCGATCTACATGCTGAGCTATGTGCCGATTTCGTTCCAGGCGGTGTTCGCCAAGTCCGAATGGAAGCCGATCGAGCATAAGGGCTGAGGCTTGCCCGCGGCGGTGTGAACGGTCATGAGATGTTTCGTGGCGATCCATACGGTGCGGATGGTGAAAAGATGACGAAGAGAGGGTGTGGTTTGGCTATGGATGACGCTGGCGATTACCGCTATACGCGACGACGCCGAGCGATCACGGTGGCGGTTTCCGTCGTGGCCACCGTCGCACTGTGCGTCGGCTATGCAGTGGCCGACATGTGCGATGTCGCACCGGGCGTCCTCACATTGCGCCATGTCGAACATTCGACGGCCGCCGCTGCCGGCCGTTCGATCGAGGCGGCCGACGTGATCGCCGACATCGACGCTTCCAAGACCATCGATCCGGCCGCTGCGCGCGCGCTGACCGACGCGTTCCGAGCCTCAGCCGCCGGCTTCGGCGGCGAATTCTCCATCGCCATCGCCGACGCGTCGGGCAACGTGGTCGCGGAAGACAACATCGACGTGCCCCGCACGCCAGCATCCACCATGAAAACGTTGACGGCGTATGCGGCCGCCGTCGAACTTGACATGGGCAAGACCCTGGACACGCAGACCTATCTGGAACAGTCCCAGGACGGCACCGCGCGGCTGGTGCTCAAAGGCAACGGCGACATGCTGTTGGGAGCCGGAGCGTCCGACGCGAACCACATCAACGGACGTGCCGGATTGGGCACGCTTGCCGGGCGGACCGCACAGGCGTTGCGGCAGCGTGGCATCACCTCCGTGACATTGGCTTATGACGACACACTGTTCGGCAACGACCGCTGGCCGCAAGGCATCGCCGAACTCGACACGGACCACCTGTACTACGCCCCGACAGTTTCCATGGCCGTGGACGGCGGCAGGAATTGGAACGGGACAGGTCCGGCCAATCCTGATGTGTTCTCGGCGTATCCGGCATTGAGCATGCAGCCGGCGCGTGACGCGGCGCTGGTGTTCCAGCAGCGGCTGGCCGAACAGGGCATCACGGTTCAGGGATTTGTATCGCAAGGCACGGTTGCGGGGGCATCCCATCCGCTTGCCTCCGTGCGTTCGGCGTCGTTGAACGAGATTATGGCGTTCGCCATGCGGCATTCCGACAATTCGCTCGCCGAGGAATTCGGCAGGCTGCTGGCGTTGCAGGTCGGCGCGGACAATTCGCCGGCTGGCGCGGTGCAGGCTGTGAAAAGCGTGCTGGAGCGCAAAGGCATCACTACGACCGGGCTCGACATGCGCAATTGTTCGGGACTTACGGAGGATTCGAAACTGACGGCGCGCACCCTGCTCGAAGTGCAACTGCGCAATCTGGCTGCGGGATCGGGGGCGGCCGCAGCCGAAGGAATGTCCGTCATGGGCTTCGTCGGCACCGCTGAGAGCCGTCTGAACGATGCTGACGAAGCGGGGCTGATCCGTGTGAAAACCGGCAGTCTGGGCGACGTGACCTCCATGACCGGCAATGTGTCGCGGTTGAACGGCGGAGCGTTGACCTTCGCGGTGATCGTCAACAATCCCACCGATTTCGCGGCGGCGAAGGCGGCCATCGACACATTCGTGGCCGGTCTGCCGAAGCTGTGAACGGCCACGTGTGAATCTTCCCAGCGGATATTCAGCATATAGCCAGAAACACGTCATTCGCATGTGCCAAGATGGTGGGCATGCGAATCGCTGACGTACAAGAAGACATTGATCACGAGCTGATCAGCAAAGAAGAGATCTCCGACATCATCAACCGTGCCGCGGCACAAGCCAGTGAAGACTATCGTGGCAAGAACCCGCTGCTGGTCTGCGTGCTCAAGGGGGCCGTGAACACGCTTGCGGCGTTTTCCCAGGCCATGAGCATTCCGGTCCAAATGGATTTCATGAGCCTGTCGAGCTACGGTTCCGGCACGGAGTCGAGCGGCAAGATCACGGTTCGTCAGGATCTGTCCACGGATGTGCGAGGACGCCATGTGCTGATCGTCGAGGACATCATCGATTCGGGCATCACCCTGGCTTGGCTGGTCGACGAGCTCAAGCGCCGTGGAGCGGCTTCCGTGGAAATTTTTGCGCTTCTGGAGAAGCCGGCACGTCGCAAGGTCAATGTTGATGTGAAATACAAGGGACGTGAGATTCCCGATGAATTCGTGGTCGGTTTCGGCTTGGATTACGACGAGTACTACCGCAACCTCGATTCGATCGCGGTGCTGAAACCGTCAGTCTATGAAGGAGGTCAGGCATGAGTTTCCCCGGTCCGAACCAGCCGCCAAGCAATGGCGGCGGCAACAAACCCAACGGGGGCAATAACCCGTTCACCAATCCGTTTAGCCGCAACAATGACGGCAAGAACGGTGGCAACGGGGCGAACGGCAACAAGTCCAACGGCCCCCGTCCGTTCTGGCAGTCGCCGTGGCTGTGGGTTGTGGTCGTGGCATTGCTTGCCGTGACCATGTTCCAGCTTTTCGCCGGTGCGGGCTCGCAAACCATCGACACCAAGGATGGCATGCAAATCCTCAACGGCAACACCGTAGAGTACGCGACGATCGTGGACAACACCCAGCAGGTCAAGCTCAAGCTGTCGAGCGATTACTCCGCCACCGACCCGGACACCGGACGTACGAAGAACTACGGCAAGAACGTGCAGTTCTACTACACGTACGCGCAGTCCGCGGCCGTGGTCAAGGCCGTGCAGAAGGCCGATCCGGCCAAGGGCTGGACCGCGTCCATGCAGCAGACCAGCATCTGGACCTACCTGCTCACCTCACTGTTGCCGTTCCTGATCATCTTCGGCCTGTTCTGGTTCCTGATGAGCCGCATGGGCGGTGCCGCCGGCGGCATGTTCGGCATGGGCGGCAAGAAGAACAGCGGCAAACTGCTCGACGGCCAGACCCCGACCACCAAGTTCTCCGACGTGGCCGGCGAAGACGCTGCCGTGCAGGAGGTCGAGGAAATCAAGGACTTCCTCAAGGACCCGTCCCGTTACAAGGCTTTGGGCGCCCGCATTCCGCGCGGCGTGCTGCTGTACGGCCCTCCAGGCACCGGTAAGACGCTGCTGGCGCGCGCCATCGCAGGCGAGGCCGGCGTGCCGTTCTACTCCATGGCCGGCTCCGACTTCGTGGAGATGTTCGTGGGCCTTGGCGCCTCCCGTGTGCGCGACCTGTTCGACGAGGCCAAGAAGAACGCTCCGGCCATCATCTTCATCGATGAGATCGACGCCGTCGGCCGCAAGCGTGGCGGTTCCGGCATGAGCGGTGGCCACGACGAACGCGAGCAGACGCTGAACCAGCTGCTCGTCGAGATGGACGGCTTCGACAACGATACGAACCTCATCATCATCGCTGCGACCAACCGTCCGGATGTGCTCGATCCGGCATTGCTGCGCCCGGGTCGTTTCGACCGCCAGGTGGCCGTCGAAGCACCTGATTTGGAAGGCCGCGAGGCGATTCTGAAGGTACACGCCAAGGGCAAGCCGTTCGTGCCGGACGTTGACCTGCATATGATCGCCGTGCGCACGCCGGGCTTCACCGGCGCCGACCTTGCCAACGTGTTGAACGAAGCCGCGTTGCTGTGCGCCCGTGCCGGCGCCCAGCTCATCGACAACCGCGCCATCGACGAGGCCATCGACCGCGTCCAGGCCGGTCCGAAGCGTCGTTCCAAGGGCATGGCTCTCGACGAGCTGCGCAACACCGCATACCACGAGGGTGGCCATGCGCTGGTCGCGGCCGCCATGAACGACACCGATCCGGTGACCAAGGTGACGATTCTGCCGCGCGGCCGTGCACTGGGCTACACCGCGGTCATGCCAACCGAGGACCGTTACTCCATGTCCCGCAACCAGCTGCTCGATCAGATGGCGTACGCCATGGGCGGCCGTACCGCCGAAGAGGTCGTGTTCCACGACCCGACCACCGGCGCTTCCAACGATATCGAAAAGGCCACGAACATCGCGCGTCAGATGGTGCTCGACTACGGCTTCTCCGAGAAGCTGGGCGCCATCAAGTGGTCCGACGACGAGCAAAGCGATCTCGGCGCGCTCACCCACAAGTACTCCGCGCACACCGCCGAAATCATCGACGAGGAAGTGCTCAAGCTTGTGGAGACCGCGCATACCGAAGCATGGAACGTCATTAACGAGAACCGCGACATCCTCGACGAGCTGGTACGTCAGCTGCTCGTCAAGGAAACGCTCAACGAGAAGGAGCTTGCCGCCATCTTCGCCAACATCAAGAAGGCGCCGAAGCGCGAGGTCTGGTTGAGCGACGAGAAGCGTCCCGATTCCGACATTCCGCCGGTCCCGATTCCCGACAAGCTGAAGCAAAGCGCAGGATTGACCAACTGATGAGCGATACCGATTTCGATACCCTCTTCGATGACAAGGCCCGTGCCGCTCATGCGGCCGGGCCTGTCGGCTATGACGAGGAAGGCGTGCGCCAGGCCGTGCGCCTGTTCTTGAAGTCCATCGGCGAGGATCCGGACCGTGAAGGTCTGCTGGACACGCCGGACCGTATCGGGCGCGCGTGCAAGGAGCTGTTCGCCGGCCTCGGACACGGGCCAGAGGAAGTTCTGAAAACCCGTTTCAAGGTGGACACCGACGAAATGGTCCTCGTACGCGACATCGAACTGTTCTCCGTCTGCGAGCATCATCTGCTGCCGTTCCATGGCGTGGCCCACGTCGGCTACATCCCGCAGAACGGCCAAGTGGCGGGCTTAAGCAAACTGGCACGGTTGGTGGAACTGTACGCACGCCGTCCGCAGGTGCAGGAGCGGCTCACCCAGCAGGTGGCCGACGCGTTGATGGAAGGCATCGACGCGCGTGGCGTGATCGTGGTCACCGAATGCGACCACATGTGCATGGCCATGCGTGGCGTCAAGAAGGCGCAGTCCCGTACCGTCACCTCGGCGGTGCGAGGATGCATGCGCGACGCGGCCACGCGGACCGAGGCGATGAGCCTGATTCTGTCGAACCATTCGTAAGTGCGCTTTACCGGGCGGAATCGGACAGAACCGAACGGAAGAACGGAATGAATGAAGGAAGAAAACCGATGGCGATTGATATGAAGGCGATTCATGATAGCAGCGCACGTTGGTGATGGGCGTGCTCAACATCACGGAGGATTCCTTCTCCGACGGCGGCCTCTGGCTTGCTCCGGAGGCGGCCAAAGCCCATGGCGAGGCGATGATGAAAGCCGGTGCCGACATCATCGACATCGGAGCGGAATCCACGTCCGGGAGCCAAACGCGTCAGCGAAGCCGACGAGAAGGCCCGTGTGCTGGGCGCTGTGGACGCGCTGATTCCCGAAGGGGCGGTGCTGTCCATCGACACCACGCGCGCTTCGGTGGCGTTGGCCGCGCTCGAACATGGCGCGCAGATCATCAACGACGTGTCCGGCGGCCAGTTGGACCGCGAACTGCCGCATGTGGTGGCCGACCATTCCGACTGCCTGTACATCGTGCAGCATTGGCGTGGCTGGCTTGCCGGCGCCGCGGGCAATGTGCCGGACGCCGACACCTCCCGCTACGAGCATGGCGTGGTGAATGACGTGTATGACGAGCTGATGCGTCAGGTGGATGCGGTGCTTGAAGCCGGGGTGCAGGCCGAACAGGTCATCATCGACCCGGGCCTGGGCTTCTCCAAGCCGGGCGTGGAGCATAACCTGCCGATTCTGGCGGCGCTTGACCGGTTCAACGCGGCTGGCTATCCGGTGCTGATCGGCGCGTCCCGCAAACGTTTCGTCGGCTCGCTGCTTGCCGGCGCCGGTGTGACCGAGCCGGACATGGCCTCAAAAGACAACGCCACCGCGGCCATCAGCGCCCTGTGCGCGGAACATGGCGTGTGGGCCGTGCGCGTGCATGACGTGGCGAAAAGCCGCGACGCGGTCGCCGTCGGCAACGCATGGCGCGAGTATGCGAACGCGTGACCGTGCGAATCGCAGATAGTCACAACATCGCAATCGCGGAAATAATAGGAATACGGAACGTAGGAACGGCAAAGGAAGGCTGGTATGGATCAGATTCGACTGACGGGAATCCGCGCGACGGGCAAACATGGCGTGCTCGACTTCGAGCATGAGCGGGCCCAGACCTTCGTGGTGGACGCCACGCTGTTCCTCGACCTCGCTGCCGCCGGCCGTTCCGACGATCTGAACGACACCGTCGACTATGGTGCGATCGCCAAAGGCATCGTGGCCATCATCGAAGGCGAACACGTCGATTTGATTGAAAAGCTGGCCAATCGTATCGTCGGCATGATTCTCGGCTTTCCGGCCGTGTGCCGCACGCAGGTCACCGTGCATAAGCCGAATGCGCCGATCACCGTGCCGTTCGACGATGTCAGCGTGACCGTGGAACGTTCCCGTGAAACAGTTGACAGTCCATCGCGTGAGCGGTCGTCGGAACATGGGCAGGTGCATCATGCCATCATCGCCATGGGAGGCAATCAGGGCGATGTGACCGCCACCTTGCGTGACGCCGTTCGGTGCATTGATGGGCTTCCCTCCACGCAGGTGACGGGGGTGTCGCCGCTCTATCGGACCGACGCATGGGGCATGCCGGAAGGTACTGCGGAATTCCGCAATGCGGTCGTGTCCGTGGATACCAGGCTTTCGGCCGCCGAACTGCTGGCCGGTTTGCAGCGCATCGAAGCCTCGCATGGTCGCGTGCGCACCGACCATTGGACGTCGCGCACGCTCGATTTGGACATCATCGACTTTGACGGGCAGGAAAGCGCCGACCCCGACCTGACGTTGCCGCATCCGCGCGCATGGCAGCGGGCTTTCGTATTGGGGCCGTGGCTTGCGCTTGAACCGGACGCAGAACTCGGGGGAGCGCACGCCGGTTCCGTGGCGCAACTGCTGCACGAAACGTCCGACCGCGACCATATCGATGAGATCGCGGACGATTGGATGGTTGCCGGAGCTCAGGATCCATAGTTCGCGATTCCGACATTGGGACGTCTGCAGATGACGTTGATGCGATTGACGATGCCGATTCTGTTGAATCCATTGATTCCATTGAACTTCCGGAAGGTACGGCGGCCTCCAAAGCAGCCGCTGCGGCCGCGGCGAAACCGGGACCGGCATCCCGTCGAGCGGTCATTTCCCTGGATAGCGTTTCAACTGATGCGGAACACCAGTTCCGTCAGGCGATCGTGGCCATCGACGCGCTTCCCGGCAACCAGGTGGAAGGTATTTCGCCGCTGTACCATGTCAGCCAGGTCGACGACTATCCGGACAAAATGGCCGCCGTCATGCAGATTTCCACGCGCATGGACGCGCGTGAGCTTATCGGTGCGTTGGAATCGGTGTCATCCTCCATTTCGGATGACCTCGACCTCGACCTTGTGGACATGGAAGGCGTGGTCCGCAACGAACCTGATTGCATGGTGCCGTGGCCGGCCGCACGTGAGCATGCGGCCGTGCTCGCCCCATGGTTCGACATGGATCCGGACGCGAAACTCGGCAGGGATCCGGTCGCGTTCCTGCTGGCGATGGCTCCGGACGCCGCGCAAGTGGGCATGCTGACCGACAATTGGATTATCGGAGACACGCTATGAGAGCACGCAGAACCCCTTGGTGGTCATTCGTCCTTGCGGCCGCGCTTGGCGTGCTGGCCGGCATGGGATTGGCGAAATACGGCGAGATTTCAGGCCTGCCGTTGGTTGGCGCACCCTGGATCGTGCCGGTGGTGCTGGCCGTGTTGGGCGGTGTGGTGCTGTACATGGCTCTGCAGATTCATAAATACACGACCAAAGATCCCGTCAAACGCGCGCAGCTCAAGCCATTGGACCCGCAGAAGGCGTTCGGTACGCTGGTGGCCTGCAAAGCGCTCGGACTTGCGGGCGCGGCGTTGGCCGGCTGGTACGGTGGGCAGATCATCATGAGTCTGCCGCATGGTGAGGCGGAATTCTATAGCCAAGCCATCATCGAATGCGTGGTGGCCTGCGTGGTATGCGTCGCCGACATGATCGTCGGCATCGTGGGGGAGTGGCTGTGCCGCATCCCGCCTATCGACGGGCCGGAAAGTCCGGCCGTGAAAAAGGCCGCACAGCGCAATCGCTATGCGGCCGCCGCCACGAAGGCGTCTACAAAATCGGCTACGAATCCTGCCACGAAATCGAAAGTCTGAACGTCAGACCTTCTTTAACTCCGTCTCAGTCCTTCTTCGGCACGCGGAACATCGCTTCCTGCGCCATGCAGGCCACCAGCTCGCCATCCTGTGTGTAGACCTTCGCTTGGCCCAAGCCGCGTCCGTGCGCCGCGGTCGGCGTGTCTTGCACGTACAGATGCCACTGGTTGATGTCGATGTCGCGGTACCACCACATCGAATGGTCGATGGACGCATACGAAATGCCCGGCGTGGCGATGCTTAAGCCAGCACGGCGCAGAATCGGCTCCAGCATGATCTGGTCGCAGCCCATCGCCAGCATCGCACGATGCATGACCTGCGGCACGTCCACCTTGCCGTCGGCCTTCATCCACACCATCTGCTTGCCGGAATCCTCGCTGGCGCTCTTCTTGTCGGCGCCAAGCATGATGGTGCGCGTCACATGGCGAATATCGAACGGCGACTTCTCCGCATAATACTTGGCGAACGGCGACTGTTCCGCATACGGCTCCATCAGTTGCTTCGCGCTGGTCAGGCTGTCGGGATCGGGAATGTTCTCAGGCATCGGGTCGGCGAATTCGATGCTTCCTGGTCATGTTCCTGGAAGCTGGCGATTGCCGTCAAAATCGAGCCCTGCGCCTGCGTGACATTCACGCGACGGGCGGAGAAGGAACGTCCGTCACGCAGATTTTCCACGTCGAACAGCAGATCCTGACGGATATCGCCGGCCGAAATGAAATAGCCGTGGATGGAATTCGGCAGACGGGATGGAGCGACGGTTCTCGACGCGGCCATCAGCGACTGCGCGATGACCTGTCCGCCGTAGACTCGGCCAGTGGGGAAGTACAGGCTTTCGCCGTTGATATACGTATGGTTGCGATAGTTTGAGGGCGTGCCCAGCTGGAGCACCTTTGCCAGTCGCTGCAGCGGCGTCATGTCTGTCTGCGTCATGATGGCCTCGATTCCTTCCGCGTGTGGATAGCTCTTTATGCTGGCATCGAGTCTATCCATACGTAGTAAATTTCGCCGGATTGTTTTGTAACGAGTACGTGAGAAGAATGAACGGTTGGTTAGCGGCAAACGGTTGACGTATGGCAAAGCGCCACCGCTCGTAATGAAGGGTGGCGCTTTGCTGAAATCTGCGCTTAACGCGACTCGATTGGATCTGTCTGCCTTTAGCGGGTTAGCTTGCGGTGCAGGCGGTGCGGGCGGGCCGCATCCTCGCCGAGACGGGCGATGCGGTTCTCCTGATAGGCCTGGAAGTTGCCTTCGAACCAGTACCAGTTGGCCGGATTCTCGTCGGTGCCCTCCCATGCGAGGATGTGCGTGGCCACACGGTCGAGGAACCAACGGTCGTGGGAGATCACCACGGCGCAGCCCGGGAAGGCGAGCAGCGCGTTTTCGAGGGATTCCAAGGTTTCGACGTCAAGGTCGTTGGTCGGTTCGTCGAGCAGCAGCAGGTTGCCGCCCTGCTTCAGGGTCAGCGCCAGGTTCAGACGGTTGCGCTCACCGCCGGACAGCACGCCCACCAGCTTCTGCTGGTCGGAACCCTTGAAGCCGAAGGACGCCACGTAGGCGCGGTCGGCACTTCCACTCCGGCCACCTCGATGAAGTCGAGTCCGTCGGACACGGCCTCCCACAGGTTCTTGTTCGGGTCAAGGCCGGCACGGTTCTGGTCGACGTAGCTGATCTTCACGGTGTCGCCGATCTTGAGCGAACCGGAGGTCAACGGCTCCAAGCCGACGATGGTCTTGAACAGGGTGGACTTGCCTACGCCGTTCGGGCCGATCACGCCGACGATGCCGTTACGCGGCAGGGTGAAGCTCAAGTCGTCGATGAGCACGCGGTCGCCGAACGCCTTGTGGATATGCTCGGCTTCCAGCACGGTGGAACCCAGACGCGGGCCGGCCGGAATCTGGATTTCGGAGAAGTCGAGCTTCTTGTTGTTGCGTGCCTCCTGCTCCATCTGGTCGTAACGTTCCAGACGGGCCTTGTTCTTGGCCTGACGGGCCTTCGGCGAGGAACGCACCCAATCGAGCTCGCTCTTCAGGCGCTTGGCGAGCTTGGCGTCCTTGGCGCCCTGGATCTCCATACGCTTGGCCTTGGTCTCCAGGTAGGTGGAGTAGTTGCCCTTGTATGGATACAGGTGGCCGCGATCCACTTCGCAGATCCATTCGGCCACATTGTCCATGAAGTAACGATCGTGGGTGACGGCGATGACGGCGCCCTTGTACTGGTGCAGGAACTGCTCCAGCCACAGGATCGATTCGGCGTCCAAATGGTTGGTGGGCTCGTCGAGCAGCAGCAGGTCCGGAGCCTCAAGCAGCAGCTTGCACAGTGCCACACGACGGCGCTCGCCACCGGAGCACACGCTCACCGGCGTATCCGGATCCGGGCACTGCAGAGCGTCCATGGCCTGCTCGAGCTGGGAGTCGAGATCCCAACCGTTGGCCGCGTCGATATCGTTCTGCAGCTTGCCCATTTCTTCCATCAGCGCGTCGAAATCGGCGTCCGGATTGGCCATTTCCTCGCCAATCTGGTTGAAACGCGCCACCTTTTCGGCGATCGGGCCGAATGCCATCTTGATGTTCTCGCCGACGGTCTTGGTGTCGTCCAGCGGCGGTTCCTGCTGCAGAATGCCGACGGTGAAACCAGGGGTCAGGTAGGCTTCGCCGTTGGAAACGGTGTCGAGGCCGGCCATGATCTTCAGCAGCGTGGACTTACCCATGCCGTTCGGGCCGACGACGCCGATCTTCGCGCCCGGCAGGAAGCTCAGGGTCACATCGTCAAGAATCACTCGGTCGCCGTAAGCCTTGCGGGCCTTGATCATCTGGTAAATAAACTCAGCCAATGTTGTGTTCCATCCTTAAGAAACGTTGGAATTCCAGCGTTTTGCGTATGTCGGTCGACGGAAAATCGCACTTGTTCGCCGTGCTGTGGCGCGTTGCCGGCGCGACTGGTTGCGGACGAATCGCAAGTCTGCTGCGAACTCATCGAAGCCAAGTGTTTTCGGACCGTGTCCATACGCAAAGTACCATCGCCGATTATCCCATATCCCGTCTACACAGTAGGCGTATCGAGTGCGGTGCAGGCGCGTCAGATAATCACGCCGTCGCAGTGGTCGATCTCATGCTGGATGATCTGCGCGGTGAAACCGGTGAACGCAGCGTGGCGCTCGCGCCAGCGGCGGTCGAGATAGGTGACCTCGATGCGCTGGTAGCGCAGGGTGCGGCGCTCTCCCCTGAGCGACAGGCAGCCTTCGGCGGTGTCGTAGGCTCCGTCCCGCGCGGTGATGTGTGGATTGAACATGATGGTGATGCGGTCGCCCAGTTCCTTGTCCACGAACGCGATAATGCGTTTGGATACACCGATCATATTGGCTGCCATACCGACGCAGCCGTTGCGGTGCGCGTCGAGCGTATCCTTCAGGTTCTGAGCCACGGCCAAATCTGCTTCGGTGTTCTCGGCTTCGACGGATGGCTGGCTCAAAAATGGAATGGACGTCATGATTTCGCGCTGCATGTGGTTTTCCTCTCGCTGGTTCCTTTGCCGGTCTGCCAATATTGTATGCGTCGCACGGCGGTGAAACGGATGGTCGACTCGTGCCCGTCCATTTGCATGGCGCCTCATGTCGGCTTCGGAATGTGAAGCGCAATCGGTGCAATATGCTTGGGACCATGGATGACATGTCTCAATATCGGGAATACATGAAGCAGGCGCTCGAACTGGCCCGCAAGGGAGCCGGATGGGTGAATCCGAATCCGCTGGTCGGCGCGGTGGTGATGCGCGACGGCGAAGTCCTTGCCGCCGGATACCACGACCGTTACCGTGGTCCGCATGCGGAGCGCATGGCGTTCGACTATGCCGACGCGCATGGCATCGATATGTGTGGAGCTACAGTCATCGATACGCTCGAACCCTGCTGCCACGTTGGATCGCAGCCGGCATGCACTGATCTGATTCTAGCCCACGGCATCTCGCGGTGGTGGTCGGCTCCATCGACCCCAATCCCGTCGTGGCCGGGAAAGGCCTTCGCATCCTTGAGGAAGCCGGCGTGAAAGTGGTGCGTGACGTCATGCGGTCGGAATGCGACGCCATCAATCGCCATTTCTTCCACTACATCACCACGGGAATGCCGTACATTGTGGACAGCAGAAGACGTGTGGGGGAATCGGATGCCGAGTATGCGGTCCGTCGGCGCGAACTGTATGCCACGTATGCGGCGGTGCTTGCCGGAACTGAATCGGATGTTTCTGACGAGTCCTTCGCGCACTTCGACGGACCGGTCCAATCCGTCGGCGCGGACGAAGTGGTGATCGGCCGTCACAAGCCGTTGCTGTTGAAGACCAGCACGCTCGCCGGCGCGGACCCGGACGAGTGGTTGCACGAACTGGGCAAACGCAAAATCGACAGCCTCATCGTGGAAAGCGACGAAGCATTCGAGCGGTTGTCCACGGCCTGCCAAAAAGACTGATGTGTCGCGTTCGCGGTTTTGAAATGCCTTATATGTGGCAGATTCCGTCGTCGTACGAAAGTGATTTTCCCTATATGTGGCAGACAACCAAAGAAATCCTGAGTTAGAGGGTATAAATCAGTGGGTTTGGCGGTCATTGTCTACTTAGGTCTGCCACATGTAGTGGTTTTAAGTTTCCTGGGGATGTCAAATTTGCCACATATAGGGATTGTCAGATGAGAATCCGTCTGTTCCCAGTGGCAAGGGACGCTATACGGATATGTATTCTTCCTGATGGCATTCTTTGGCTGAGTCTGATGGATTTGCTGAGCCTCTGATTTATTCTGCTGGCCACTCGTTCGGCGAGGAGCCGTTCTTCGTGTTCGCTCGCCAGATTCTCGGCGGTCACTTGGATGTAGATCCAGCCCTCATCCTCTAGGGCTTCGCGTCGCTTGCTGTCTGCGAGCCACTGTCCGGCGTGATGCCTTCCATCATATTCAATAACCACTTTTATCTCTGGATAAGCCATGTCCAGAAAAACGATTTTCCCATTGGATGAGCGGACCTTGTAATTGACTTCCGGGCAGGGAAGCCCGTGTCGAATCAGCGTGATTCGGCAACGGCTCTCCTGCGAGGAATCCGTGCCTTCGCGCATAAGCCGTAGGGCTTGCCTCATTTTGTTGATTCCGCGAATCGGCCGTTGTCTGTTTGTTCTCACATATTCGTTGAGATTTTCGAGACGGTTTACATAGTCGATGAATTCGTCGAGAGTGATTGTTCCAAAGCGAGCGTTCCTCCTCATCATGGAATCGCCGAGCGTTACCAATTCCTCTTGCGGGATACGATTGGCGTGCATCGCCCAAGTGGTTATCGCGTCAGTGTGATGAATTTTGCCATAATGCGTGGTTGTTTCGAGAACGGGGCCTTCCCATAGTGCGAAGTGGATGTTCTGAAGATGCGTTCGGGCGTTGTTACATGGAGCGAGAACGTGTAGGGAAGATTCCGTTTGCTGGTTTCGTGGATATCTTGGCCTTTCGATGCCTAGAAGGTCCAGTGCGGTATTGAGCGCGAACACCAATCGCCTTCCGGTTCTTTTCTGCGCTTCAAGACATTGTTCGATGGTCCTTGCCCTCAGCTGCGCGAGGTTTTCCGAATATTGTGCTCCATTGTCCATAGCGTCAAAGTAGAGGAAATGGCACTGCGCTGTCTACCGGCTTTTGGGAAACGGTGGAAAAGTGGATGATTCACCCTTCCTTGAAAAACCGGTGGATAACTGCGCCTTTCTCTTGCCTATGTAGATAAACGCATTTCAATAGCGAAAACCCAAAGTGCACATAGCCGATTGAGATGAGGGTGGCAATCGCAAGCATCGCAAGGATACTATGGCTGGCAATGAGGTCATTTTGTTGAATCGAGGATGTATGGGCGAACCGTATGTGATTGAGAATGTGTGTTTCGTGGGGTCCGATGAGTCTGTCGACATCACGATTGAGCAAGGGCGGATCGCGGATGTACGGTCTTCGGAAAAGTCGGTAGACAAGGCTTCAAAAACGTGGGTCATTCCCGGCTTGTGGGATTGTCACACGCACTTCACGCAGTGGTCGTACACGCTGGGGCGGCTTGATCTGATTGATGCCCGCAGCGCCGATGAGGCAATGAGCCTGCTACGCGAGCACTTGGAGGAACGCCGCGAATCCGGCACGCTCGACCCGGACCAGTACGTGGTCGGCATGCGGTTCAGACACTCCCTGTGGGCCGATGATGCCCAACCGACATTGGCTGCGATCGACGCGGTGTCGGGCGACCAGCCGTGGCGCTGTCAAGCGCAGACATGCATTGCGGCTGGGTGAATTCAGCCGCGGCTCGTAAGCTCGGCGTGCATGTAGGAGAGTCGGGACTCGTCGGCGAGCTTGAATGGTTCGACGCTTACTGCAAGCTGGACAAAGGCCCCGGTGCGGCTGACGAGCTGATGCGATTGCTGCGCAACGCGGAACAGGACGCCGCCGGCAAAGGCGTGGTCGGCGTGCGCGACTATGAGATGGCCGAGAACATCGACACGTGGATTGACCGCTTCAAGCAGGGGCTTGACGGATTGCGCATCGAAGCCGGCGTTTACCCCGAACGACTTCAGCAAGCCATCGACGACGGCTGGCACACCGGCGACGAACTTCCCGGAAGCATGGCTTGGGCCATGTCGGTGCGATGAAGATGATTTCCGACGGCTCGCTCAACACCCGATCCGCCTACTGCTCCACACCGTATTCGGGCATTACGCCGGAAACCTACGGCACGCTGAGCTACACCCCCGAGCAAATCGAATCGTATATGCGGCTCGCCACCGAACATGGCTTCGACATCGCCTGCCATGCCATCGGCGACGAAGCGAACACCATCGTGCTCGACTGCGCGGAACGTACCCACGCGCACGGCTCCATCGAGCATGCCCAAATGCTCAAGGAACGCGACATTCCACGTCTTGCGCAATTGGGACTTGCCGCGAGCATCCAGCCGCAGCACGCCATGGACGACCGTGACGTCATCACACGATTCTGGGGCAATCCCGCCGGAATTCCCTACGCGTTCAACAGTCTGCATCGGGCTGGAATCAAACTGCTTATGGGATCGGACGCGCCGGTCGCGCCGTTGGATCCGTGGCTGGCCATTTCCGCAGCGGTGTTCGGCACGGAGAGTTCCGACCGGGAGCCTTTCCAACCTGAGCAATGCTTGGAATTCGAAACCGCGCTTGCTTCATCCACCGCCCTGGGACGTACGACGTTGCAAGCTGGGGATGCGGCTGATCTGGTGCTGCTGGATTGCGATCCGAGTGCGCTTGAGTCCCCTGAGGCCATGCGCGCCATGCCCGACCACGTGCTTGCCACCATGCTTGCCGGACGCTGGACATATCAATGCGCTGAATGAAAACCGCTATGTGTGGCAGATTCCGGGATGCCGGAAAAGTCAAAACCGCTATATGTGGCAGGTCGATGGCTCCTAAGATGAAGGAATCGCCGGATTTATGCCCCCGAACATAGGGCTTTGTACCTGGAGCTGCCACACATAGGACAAATCATCTTCGATGGGTACGGAAATCTGCCACATATAGCGGATTTCATGTGCTGCTGGATATCCAAGGAGTTGGTTATCCAGGGGTTGAAGATGAATTCGAATAAAGATAGGGCTTGTATCCCTGCAATGGCGGGGATACAAGCCCTATCTACAGGCTTATGAGGCTCACTGCACGGCGGCGAGGGCTTGGTCGAGGTCGGCGATGATGTCGGCCGTGTTTTCGATGCCGCAGCTCAGGCGCACCAGTCGATGCCGACGCCGGCTTCCTCAAGCTGCTCCTCGGTGAGCTGGCGATGCGTGGTGCCGGCCGGATACAGCGTGCAGCTGCGCGCATCGGCCACATGCGTGGCGATGGACACCATCTTCAGATGGTCAAGGAACGCGGAAACCGTCTCGCGCCCGCCCGGCACGCCGAAGGAGATCACGCCGCAGGTGCCGTTCGGCATGTACTTCTGCGCCAGCGCATGGTACTTGTCCGTTTCGAGGCCCGGGAAGCTCACCCAGCTGACGCGCGGATCGGCGTCGAGCCACTTGGCCACGGCCAGTGCGTTGGCGCAATGGCGCTCCATGCGTACGCCGAGGGATTCCAGATGCATGCCCATGATCCACGAATTGATTGGCGCCGGAGTGGAGCCGAAGTCGCGCATGAGCTGCGCGGTGGCCTTGGTGATGTATGCGGCCTTGCCGAATTCCTTCGCGTAGGTGACGCCATGGTAGGAGTCGTCCGGAGTGGTGAGGCCCGGGAATTTCTCCGCATGGGCCATCCAGTCGAAATTGCCGGAATCGACGATCGCGCCGCCCACGCAGGATCCGTGGCCGTCCATGTACTTGGTGGTGGCGTGCGTGACGATGTCCACGCCGTACTGGAACGGACGGCAGTTGATCGGCGTCGGGAAGGTGTTGTCGACGATCAGTGGCACGCCGTGACGATGCGCTGCGTTCGCGAACTTCTCGAAGTCGAGCACGATAAGCGCCGGATTGGAGATGGACTCGCCGAACACGGCCTTGGTGTTCGGCTGGAACGCGGCCTCAAGTTCCTCTTCGGTGCAGTCCGGGCTGACGAAGGTGCATTCGACGCCCATCTTGCGCATGGTCACGTTGATGAGGTTGAACGTGCGCCGTAGATGGCGGAGGAGGCGACGATGTGGTCGCCGTTGTTGCAGATGTTGAACAGCGCGAAGAAGTTCGCCGCCTGGCCGGACGAGGTGAGCATCGCGGCCGCGCCGCCTTCCAGCTCGCAGATCTTCGCGGCGACGGTGTCGTTGGTCGGATTCTGCAGGCGGGTGTAGAAGTAGCCGGATTCGGACAGGTCGAACAGTCGGCTCATCTGTTCGCTCGACTGGTATTTGAAGGTCGTGGCCTGGATGATTGGGGGAGTGCGGGATTCTCCATTGCCCGGCTGATAGCTCCCTGCACGCAGATGGTGTCGACGTTTTCGCTCATATGTTCCTTCTTTCGATTCCGCGCTTCCGTGCGCCGCGCAGGTGTTGCGCCGCGATGCGAACAAACAAACACACTGTATCACTGCATTGATAAATGGCTTGATTCCAATGGAAACGCCGTATAGTTTAACGAATTGACAAACTTAGGTAATTCAATTTATTATGTAGACCAAGACGGGCGGAAAGCCCGCTGCGAAATAAAGCTTTACGTAAGTAAACCAAGCAAAGGAGCATTCCATGGGTCTGTGGGATATCGATAAGATTCCGTACGTCGGTCGCGAAAAGGGGCCGCAGGAGGGTCTTGCTTTCCATTACTACGACGCGACAAGGTTGTTGCCGGCAAGAAGATGAAGGACTGGCTGCGTTTCGGCGTCGCATGGTGGCACACCTTCGACCAGGAGCTGGTCGACCCGTTCGGCACCGGCACCGCCCAGCGTCCGTGGTACGGCAAGTATTCCGATCCGGAGGACGAGGCCCTGGCCAAGGTCGACTACGCCTTCGAGTTCTTCCAGAAGCTCGGCGTCGAGTACTTCTGCTTCCATGATCGCGACATCGCTCCGGAAGGCGACACCCTGCGCGAGACCGACAAGAACCTGGACAAGGTCGTCGACAAGATCGAAGAGAACATGAAGTCCACCGGCATCAAGCTGCTGTGGAACACCTCCTCCCTGTTCACCAACCCGCGCTTCGTCTCCGGCGCCTCCACCTCCCCGTTCGCCGACATCTACGCGTACGCCGGCGGCCAGCTGAAGCACTCCCTGGAGATCGCCAAGCGCCTTGGTGCCGAGAACTACGTGTTCTGGGGCGGCCGTGAAGGCTACGAGAACCTGTGGAACACCCAGATGAAGCGCGAGCAGGAGCACATGGCCAAGTTCTTCACATGTGCCATGACTACGCGAAGGAAATCGGTCTGGACGCCCAGTTCCTGATCGAGCCGAAGGCCAAGGAACCGACGATGTTCCAGTACGACTTCGATGCCGCAACCGCCATCAACTTCCTGCGCACCTATGATCTGATGGACGTCTTCAAGCTGAACCTGGAAGGCAACCACGCCAACCTGGCCGGCCACACCTACCAGCACGAGATCCGCACCGCCCGCGAGGCCGGCGTGCTCGGCTCCCTGGACGCCAACCAGGGCGACAAGCTCATCGGCTGGGATATGGATGAGTTCCCGACCGACCTGTACGAGACCTCCACCGTCATGTGGGAAGTCCTCGCCGAAGGCCAGATCGGCCCTCACGGTGGTCTGAACTTCGACGCCAAGCCGCGTCGTACCTCCTTCACCGCCGAGGATCTGTTCCGTTCCCACATCGCCGGCATGGATTCCTTCGCAGCAGGCCTCCTGGTCGCCGCCAAGATGCATGAGGACAAGGTCATCGAGAACCTGCAGGCCGAGCGCTACAGCTCCTTCGATTCCGGCATCGGCGCAACCGTTGAGAACGGCACCGCCTCCCTGGCTTCCCTCGAGGAGTACGCTCTGGATATCCCGCAGTCCAAGCTCATCGAGGCCACCAAGTCCGATCACCTCGAGTCCGTCAAGGCCACGATCAACAACTACATGATCGATGCCCTGGCCGAGGCGTGAGCCGAAAACCCACTAGGGTTTTAGGTAGCCTCGGGCGAAGTCCGAGACGGTAGTCGAGGGCGAGCAATGACTGGGCGCGCGTAGCGTTCGGAAATTGCAGGACCGAGGCATGGACGCAATAAGGAGTTTCCGTTAGGACTCCTGATTCATCGCTGGATCAAACAGTGGGGCTCGACTGTGACAGAGCCGGATGTGGTGTGCCGAAGCGTCGGTGTTCCGGCGCACCACTCACTTTTCTTTCCTTCCTCCTTCCTCAAATTTCCTTCGCACGCAAGTCGTTTGCCGGCTAGATCGCCGGTGAGCGGCTTGTTTGCGTTGTTAGACCAAGCGAAAATTTCGATTATTCGCAATGATGTGATGTATCCAAACGTTCCCGAATGAGGCGTACTTATGACCACAACGATTACCATCGCCAATCCCATTCTTCACGGAATGCATCCTGATCCGAGTTGGATTTGGGATGATGATCTTCGGCAAATCGTGCTTGTGACCTCCACCTTCGAACTGGTTCCAGCTTGCCTATTTACGTTTCCAGGGATATGGCCCACTGGAAACACGTGTCGGATGCCATAGATGAGGAGTTGGCAAGACGTTTGCTCATTCCTTTCGTGGATGACTCGGGTGGCGTCTATGCGCCGACGCTGCGTAGGATTCGTGGCAAATACGTGATTGCCTGCACCATCGCTCGCATCAATGGACGCAAAGCCATCGCGGAAGGATGCTCCCAGGCCGAATTGGATGCGGCCCAGGCGGCGGAAGGCAACTTCGTTCTTGAGTCGGACTCGATCGACGGACCTTGGCGTGGGCCGTTCTGGATCGAGGGCGCCGAAGGCATCGATCCAGACATATTCGAGGATGAGGACGGCAATGTGTACTGGACCCAAACCCGCCCTGCGGTCAACCCGCAATGGGAGGGGCAAACTGAGGTCTGGACTCGACGCATCAATCCGAAGACCTGGACCTTTGTCAATGATGGGCGTCCGGCGGGAACGGGCAAGACGGTACTCTGGCGTGGATACGGTGTGGAGGCGGTATGCTGAAGCGCCGCATCTCTATCGCGTGGGCGACTATGTGTATTTGATGACCGCTGAGGGCGGCACCAGTTTCGAACATAGCGAAATGGCCATGCGCATCTATGCGCCGCATGGACTGCTTCGGGCGTTCGAAGCTTACGAACGGGAAGTATCCGAATTGGGTGAGTGCATTCCGCAGGTTCGTGACGGGGAACGCTGCTATCTTGGCACCGCAATCCGTGCCTTCCACGCGGATAAGAAGAATCCGATTCTCACCCACCGACATCTGGGTTTGTCG